>Ga0256837_1002281_pt1 | contig 12063 bp, 6 predicted proteins | sample 4562384metaG_FD_185976 | JGI IMG/M metagenome (GOLD analysis project Ga0256837, IMG submission 185976) | Hydrothermal vent microbial communities from Guaymas Basin, Mexico - 4561-384 | ecosystem: Environmental > Aquatic > Marine > Hydrothermal vents | place: Mexico: Guaymas Basin | collected... | reverse complement strand
TAATGTACAATACTCATTCTTAAATATAATGATCTAATCATCTTTTATCCTTTTTTTTGTTTTTAACTCTTCGACCTCTTTTTCAAAAAGATCCTCTTGTCTTAAACTTATACCTTTCATATGTGTAATAGGAACACAAAACGCAATTCCATCTCCACTAGAAGTTATATGAAGTTTTCTAATCATCTCTTTTATTATACCATCAACTATTTGACTTGGTACTATAAAAAGAAGCATAACATCATTTTCTTCTGGAGAGTGTCTGTAAAAGTTATCTAATTCTGCTAAACCCATACCATTTGCTGCTATTATAGTTACACCAGAAGCACCAGCATCTTTTGCAGCATGTAGTGCATCATCTTTTTTAGCCTTAGGAACTATAACTACAACTGCAGAAAAATCCAGTGATAGAGAGTGTCTAAGGTCTGTAGCATCAAGATTAATAGTTGATAAGCTCATATCTTCAACACCCTCTAAAGAACCATGAATTTTCATAGTGTCATTTTGTTCATCTTCTGCTGCAATTTGAGTATCCGTTTTAATATGTAGTTTTTCAACAATAATACCATAACTCATAACGGTTATCATTGGGAAAAGTGAAGCAAATGCAACAAGACCAAAACCATCAAGTAGTGGATCTCTACCTGGAATATTTGTAGCAAGTCCAATTCCTAAAGCAGCAACTAAAGGAACAGTAACTGTTGAAGTTGTAACTCCTCCACTATCGTATGCAATAGGTATAATATCTTTTGGGGCTATAAAAGTAAGGGCAATAACAATTGCATAACCAACTATAATATAGTAATGAATATGTCCCCCATCAACAATTCTAAATGCACCTAAAGCGATACCAAAAGCTACTCCAAAAGCTACAAATAATCGAAGAGTCATATCATTTATCTTGCCATCACTTATCTCTTTGGCTTTTTTTGCAATAGCCATAAGTGCAGGTTCTGCCATAGTTGTAGAAAATCCAATTGCAAATGCAAAAGCAAAAATAACTAAGACATTGTTCATTTGAGTTAATTGATAAGCCATAGATTCACCAAGGGCAAATAGCCCCATCTCCAGACCTAAAATAAAAGCATAAAGACCTAAAATAACAAGAGCAAAACCTATAAGTACTGTTTTTAAGTTATCAATCTTTTTCTTTAATATTATATACTGAAAAAAGAAAATGATTGCAAGTATTGGCAGAACATCTTTAACAACTGAAAGTAATCCTACAGCAACAGAAGCAGCAGTAATATCAGTAGGTACAGATACAGTAGCTTCTATAAGAACTTTAGCAACTTCAGTAGCATCAACAAAGTTATATACATATATTCCATAAACTTGAACAAAAATCATAGGTGTAAGTGATGCAAAAGCAATAAGCCCAAACCCATCTATCATAGGGTTTCTGCCTTTTATTGTTGAGGCAAGTCCAATTCCAAGAGCAGCTACAAGTGGTACTGTTACAGTAGAAGTTGTAACTCCACCTAGATCGTAAGCTAATCCAATAATCTCTTTTGGAGCAAAAAAAGTAACGGAAACAACAGCTAAGTATCCAGTTATAATATAATAGTGTATTGGATGACCTTTTATTATTCGATAAACACCCAATAAAATAGCAAATCCAACAGAACCTGCAACTACAAATCTTAATATTGTTGCATCGATTCTACCACTACTAATGCTAGCTGCTTTATCAGCAATAACTGCCAAAGCAGGCTCTGCAATGGTTGTACCAAAACCAATCATAAATCCAAATATTAAAATCCAAAAAGTTGAACCACTTTTTGCAAAATCACGAGCCAAGCCTTCACCTACGGGAAATATACCTATCTCTAACCCTTGTAAAAAAATAGCAAGACCAACACCTACTATAACCATACCAATAGATGTAGGTATCCAATCAGCTGGAACAGCTTGTATAATAGCTAATTGAAAAAATAGTATAACTAGTACTATTGGAATAAGATCCCTAAATGATTCTTTTAGAAGTCTTAAAAAAAAATAAAATTGTGTCACAAATAACCTTTTGTATAAAATAAAATTATTTTATCATAATTAATATTAAAATGAATATGTTAAATTATATGTGTCATCATTGTTTTAAATTCTTTTAAATCATGCTCATGACCTAGTAAAACTAAAGTATCACCTTCGTCGATTTTGTGGTTTATTCCTGTAGAGAAAAATACAAACTTATCACTTATTTCCATATCTGTAATACCAAGAATAATAATATTTTTTTTATCAATAATTTTAAGGTCATCAAGATATACACCATCAAATATAGAGCCTTTTTCTATAGTTATTTCTGCAATCTGTATATCTGATTTAGTAAAAAGTATATCATCAAGAATATTTGAGATAAGAGGTTTGTGTAATGTTCTAAATATTCTTAGTGCCCCTATCTCATATGGATTTATAGTTTTATTAGCACCTGCTAAAAGTAATGTTTTATTATCCTCTTTTGTTGCTGATACAGATATGATTTTGATATCTTTATTTATATTTCTTACACTTAACGTTATAAATAAATTTGTATTTTTATCATCATCTAGGCAGAAAAAAGCTTTTATATTTGGTAAGTTTAAACCAACTTCAAAAATATTGTCATCATCCATTAAAGATAAGTTTTTTACATCATATCCTAATTGTTTAGCTTCATTATATTTTTTTTCATCCTCTTCAACTATTGTAACCTGATAATTTTTATCTTGTAAAGTTTTGGCAATTTTTTGTGATATTTCACTAAAACTATATATTATTATTTTATTATGCATTAGTTAATCACCTTTTTTGAAACTTTAGGTTTTGAGGATATTAAATCAATTTTAAATTTAGATATAGATTCTACATGACCAATTACTATTAAAATATCTTCACTTTTGATAATAAATTGATCCCTTTTTGGATTAAAATTAAATTTATGACTTTTACTTAGTTCTATAATTCCAATAAGGGTAAGGTTAAAACTTGAGAAATCTATATTTTCTAGTTTATATCCTATAAAATTAGATTTTTTAATGATCTTAATCTCATCCATAACAGCACCTTCACTATTTAACAAAATATCATCAATAGCATCAAAAGCGATAGGTTGACCAACATATTCAGCGGCAATTAATGCACTTATATCATTTGCAGATATTACCTCATTTGCTCCAGCTAAATAAAGTTTTTTCTTAACTTTTGGATTATTTGCTCGAGCAATTATATTTATATTTGGATTTGCTGATCTTGCTGTTAGAATAATTGATAGATTTACAGCATCATTATCAGTAAGTGCTATAATACTACTAGCACCTTTATTTATCCCTATGTTACTAAGAAAAGCTGAATCAGTAGCGTCACCTTTTATAGAAAGAATAGTTTGTGAATTTGAGTGTAAAAAAATATCATCAGCATTATCTATTACAATAAATTTTTGCTTTACTTTTATAAATTCTTCAACTAATACTTTCCCCATTCTTCCATATCCACAAATGATAATAAACTCTTTTAGTGCATTGGCTTCACCAATAACTTTTTCCTCTTTAAGAGCTATAAGTCTAGCAGATAAAGCAGTTGTAACAATTGAGGTAAAAAATGCAATTACAGTTAATCCACCAATTACAAGAAAAAGTGTAGCAATTCTACCCTCAACTGTAACAGGACTAATATCACCATATCCCACAGTAGATATTGTTATTATTGACCAATAAATAGCATCTAAAAATGTATTAATGTTTGGATTTACTCCTGCACCTTCAAATATAAAAATAATAGTTGAACCAAAAGCAACAGCCATAAAAAACATAATTGCTAAAGTGAAAAATTCAAATCTTTTTTCAACAAATACATCACTAAATTGTTTAATTGAGTTTGCATATCTAAGCAGTTTAAAAAGCCGAAAAAGCATAAGAATTCTTAAAATTCTAAGTGGTCTATAATATGGTAATATAGCTAATAGATCAATGATAGACATAGGTGAAAAAACAAAGTCTAGTTTTGTTTTTATTATACCTTTGATAGATTTCTTTAGATCAAATTGTTGATTTATAAGTTGACTTTTTTCATAATCTTCTACAATTTGTTTATGTACATGAGATATAACCCAAAACCTACCAAGCCACTCTGCTATAAATATTAAAATAGCAACAGTTTCATAATTTGTAAGCCACTCTACACTTTTGTGGTTTACCTCATATATCATAATTCCAACAGTACTTAGAACTAAAAAAATCATTAAAAAATCAAAATACTTTTTCTTTTTTGAATGAGTATCTTCTAAAATCTCATAAAAGAAATGTTTAAAAGAATAATATGATTTAGTAGATGTTAAAAAATACGCTAGTTTTATGATAATATTTTGCATCTTTATACTTGGTGTGTATTTCCTTTATTTAACATATCTTTCATTGATAAATAACTATTTAATGCACCAACATAAGCTCTAGCTGATGCAATCATTGTATCTAAGCTTAAACCATGACCTATCATGGCAGGATTATCATCATTGAATATAACTTTACAAGTAACTTTTGCTAAAGCATCTCTACCTTCACTTATAGATTTTACTTTATAATCTAACAATGCCCCTTTGTATCCAGTGATTCTATCAATAGTTTTAAAAATAGCATCCATAGCTCCATCACCAATACCTGCATCAGTTTTTTCTACACCATCATGTTTTATAATTAAAACGGCACTAGGTACTCCTCCACTACAATCTGAAATTTGAACTGAAATAACTTCAAATATCTTATTATTATTTAATTTTTCATCAGTTACAATCATACGAATATCATCATCCATAATCTCTTTTTTCTTATCACATAACAATTTAAATCTTTCAAAAGCTGAGTTTAATTCATCATCATTAATATCTGCTAAACCAATCTGTGATAATTTATCTTTAAATGCTGCACGACCAGAGTGTTTACCTAAAACTATAGTATTATTTGTCTCAATTCCTATATCATCAGGTTTCATGATCTCATAAGTTTCTGCATTTTTTAACATACCATCTTGATGGATACCACTTTCATGAGCAAACGCATTTTTCCCTACAATAGCTTTATTTGGTTGTGGTTCAATTCCAGTAATAGTTGCTACCATTTTAGAAGCTCTATATATCTCTTGAGTATTGATTCGAGTATCAAAGCCTTTAAATAAATCTTTTCTAGTTTTCAATGCCATAACAATCTCTTCCATGGCAGCATTTCCAGCTCTTTCACCTAAACCATTAATTGTACATTCAACTTGTCTAGCACCAGCTTCAATACCTGCTAAAGTATTAGCAACAGCTAATCCTAAATCATTATGGTTATGTAAAGATATAATAGCATCACTTTTTATACTATCTACAAAAGAAACCATCTCTTTTACCATAGATCCAATCTCATTTGGTAATCTATACCCAACAGTATCAGGTAAATTTATAGTTCTAGCTCCTGCTTCGATTACTGCTTGTGTTATCTCTTTCATAAAAGGTAATTCACTTCGTCCTGCATCTTCTAATGAAAACTCAACATCATCAACAAATGTTTTTGCATAAGTTACTGCTTTTACCGCTCTTTTTATAACTTCATCTGGAGACATTTTTAACTTATATTCCATGTGGATAGGTGAGGTTGCTATAAAAGTGTGAATTCTATTTAATTTAGCTTTTTGTATAGCTTCTCCAGCTGCTTTAATATCTCCATCAACTGCTCTTGCTAACGAACAAATTGAACTTTTTTGAATAGTTTGAGATATTTGAGATATTGCATCAAAATCTCCAGGACTAGCTGCTGCAAATCCAGCTTCTATCACATCAACATTTAATTTTTCTAATTGTTGAGCAATTTGTATTTTTTCTTCAGTATTCATTGATGCACCAGGAGATTGTTCACCATCTCTTAATGTTGTATCAAATATTATTATATTTTTTTCTTTTGTAGTATTTATCATTTTATTACCTTTTGTAATTATTATGTTTATAGGAATTTTAATTCAACTTTTTAATGTTTAAGTATATTTATTTATAGATTTAGTAGTTAGTTAGGAGTAGGTTCAAGTTTATAGATATTGATTTATATTTAGTATAGTGTTTCATAGTTCGACTCCTGATTTAATTTTATTATAAATTATATCAAAAATTACCTTATACCGAAACTAAACAATTTTTAGATATACTTAAATATATTATAAAAAAAGAGAAAAAATGACATTTAGACAATTAGGACTATGTAGCGAGATTGCAAAAGCTTGTGAAGATAGAGGTTACGAATCACCTACAAAGATACAAGAGGAAGCTATAGTACATCTTTTAAGAAAAAGAGATCTACTAGCAATTGCAAGAACTGGTACAGGAAAAACGGCTGCATTTGTACTTCCAATGCTACAAGATATTAAAAATAAGCAAATAGAAGCTCAAAAGAATGAAGATAATTCAAGTAGAGTTTTAACAAAACTTATTATTGCACCTACACGAGAGTTGGCTTTGCAGTTAGAAAAAAGTGTAAAATCATATGCAACTCATATGGATATAGAAACTTGTTGTGTATATGGTGGTTCAAATATTAAACCACAAGTTAGACGACTAGAGGAGAGAGTTGATCTTGTAATTGCTACAACTGGTAGATTGATGGATCTTATTAGAAAAGGTAAAATCAATGTAACAAAGATAGATACTCTTGTACTTGATGAAGCTGATTCTATGCTTGATATGGGATTTGTAGCTGATATTGAAGATATTATGAAGAACTTAACAAATCTAAAGCAAGTTGTTTTATGTTCTGCAACACTTGGGCCAAATATTAAAAAACTATCATCTCAGCTTCTACATAATCCAAAAGTTATTGAGATAAAAACTAAAGATAGAGTAAATGATAGAATTGAGCAAATTGCATATCCATGTACACAAGAAAAAAAGTTAGAGATGTTATCATTTTTAATTGGTACAAAGAATATGAAACAAGCTTTAGTATTTTGTAAAACAAAAGCTTCAGCAGAAGAGATAGTTAAAAATCTTAAACTTGATGGTCTAAAAGCAGCTTCTGTTCATGGAGATAAAACTCATGGAGCAAGAGTAAAAGCAATTACACAATTTAAAGAGGGGCAGATAAAAGTTCTTGTTGCTACAGATGTAGCTGCAAGGGGACTTGATATAGTTGACCTTTTTTATGTAATAAATTTTGATCTACCTTTTATGCCTATTGACTATGTTCATAGAATTGGAAGAACGGCAAGAGCAGGAAAAAATGGAATAGCTATATCTTTACTTGATGCTTATGATGTAGCAACAATAAGAGATGTTGAAAAATATATAGAACAAAAAATACCTCTATTGGAACTTGAAGGTTTTGAAGTAGATAAAAGAATGAAGATGATAGCTACAAAGAAGATTGTAGAAACTAAAGATGATTTTAAAAGAAAAAAAATTGGTGGAGCATTTGGAAATAAAAAGAAAAGAAAAGATGCCAAAAAAGCACCGAAACAACGAGGTAGAAGAATAATTGGTGGGAGTAAATAACTAAAAAAAGGTAATCATTATGGGTAAGAGAAATAGATTATTAGCACTATTGTTATTTTTATTTATAGTTGCAAATGGAATTGTATATTATTTAAATTTAATAAATAAAGACCAGAGAATCTCTATTGCGTTAGAGCAATCATTAAATGAGCTTAGAACACATTATGAGATATTACTTCATAATCAAAAAATAACAGCAGATGCTGCAAGAATGTCTACTGTAGAGATGCCTCAGGTTATCGAAATATTGACAAAAGTTCAAAATAGTTCATCACAAGAGAAAGAAAAATTAAGAAAACAGTTATATAGTTTACTAAAATTAAAGTACCAGATTTTAAAAAATAAAGGGGTATTACAATATCAATTTATTTTACCCAATAATGAATCTTTTTTAAGAATGCATAAGCCTAGTAAATTTGGAGATAATTTAAAAGATGTTAGAGCAGATTTTAGATATACAAATAAAACTCATAAACCTATAAGAGGGTTTGTTCAAGGAAGAGTTGCTCATGGATTTAGAAATGTCTACCCTATATTTGATAAAAATGGAAAATATTTAGCAGCGTTTGAGATATCTTTTTCAAGTGAATTATTTCAAAAATCATTAACTCAAATTAGTAAAATACATGCACATTTTTTGGTTGATAAACATATTTTTGATTCTAAAGAGTGGTTTTTAGATGATCATTTATCAACATATTTTGAGTGTGCAGAAAATAATAAATATATGCTTGCATTAAATAAAACTCATACTAAGAAGAAGTGTATTGTTGATAATAAAAAGAATCTAAGCCCAATAAGGGAAGATATAATAAAAAATATGAAAAAAGGGAAAGAGTTTGCTCTATACTTTTCACATGATGATAATTATACTTGGATGATATCTTTTCTTCCTGTTAAAGACTTATCTGACACAAAAGTTTTAGCATGGTTAGTGTCATATAAAAAGAGTGCTTTTATCGATACTACACTAAGAGGTGGTGCGATCATATCTATAGCATTTTTTGGATTATTTATGTTGCTATTATATTTTATATATAAACAATATATTATACAAGAAAAACTCAAAGAGGAACATACTTTGTTAGACAGTATAATAAATCTAACAGATGATATTATGTTTATAACAAATTTTGATACTGTTACATTTTCAAATAAAAAATTCAAAGACTTTTTTAATGTAGAAAATGAAGAGCAATTTAATGAAACTTTACATAAAAATATTTTAGGTACATTTGTACATAGTGATGGGTATTTATATGATGTAACTCCAGATGAAAACACTACATTTGTTCAACTTGTAGAGAATACTCCTGTGCAGAATAGAGTTGTGTGTATATTAGATCAAACTTTAAATCCAAAAGCATTTAAAATAAGTTTAACAAAAATAGTTAAAAGTGTAAGAGATGATTATTTAGTAACATTATCAGATATTACAACAATAAAAGAGAGAGAAAAAGAGATCCAAGAAAAAGCTTATATTGATGAATTAACACAAATTTATAATAGAAGTAAATTTGATAAGTTAGCAGAAGATGAGCTACTAAGAGATATAAGATATAAAAGAGATTTAAGTATAACTATTATAGATATAGATCATTTTAAAAATTTCAATGATACCTATGGTCATCTAATAGGTGATGAGGTACTTATAATGCTAGCAGAATATATTAATAATCATGTACGAGATACAGATACTTTTGCTAGATGGGGAGGGGAAGAGTTTGTTATATTGTTCCCTGAAACAAAAAAAGATATTGCAGTAATTGTTTGTGAAAAATTAAGAGTTGGTATAGAACAACTTTCTCATCCTTTAGCAGGTGGTATTACAGTAAGTTTTGGTGTTACACAATATCAAAAAAATGATACACTTAAAACAATGTTCAAAAGATGTGATGATGCTTTATATAAAGCAAAAGAGAATGGTAGAAATATGGTGTGCTCAAATTAAATGAAACCATACTTAGCATTAAAAGCAAGTGCAGGAAGTGGTAAAACTTTTGCACTTACTGTACGATATATATCTTTACTTTTACTTGATGCCAATCCTAAAGAGATATTAACTTTAACTTTTACAAATAAAGCAGCAGCTCAGATGGCAAATAGAATCTATGAAACACTTATATCATTAGGTGAGGATGAGGCTATTTTAGATGCGATTATTAAAGAAACAAATCTTTCAAAAAAGATGGTTTTAATAAAAAAAGAAAAGATTATAGATCTTTTTATAACATCAGAATTAGCAATATATACAATAGATAAGTTTGTAAATAAAATTTTAAGAGAATTTAGTGGATATATAGGGATCAATGATGATTTTGAGATAAAATTTGATGATGAAGAGTTACTTTTATATAAATTTTTAAGCTCTTTAGATGAACAACAATTTAATTCTTTAATATCTTTTGCCCATACTGAAAATAAAAAGTTAAATTCTATTGTTGAACTTTTTAAAATACTTATAGATAAAAATGAAAAATTAGAAACTATAGAATATCCAATTAGTAGTTTTGAGGCAGTTAAAATAGCTATTTTAGAAGATGCAAATATTATAAAGAATTTTATAGATAAAAGCACAGTTTCAAAGTCAGGATACAATGCAGTAGATTTCAATAGTGTAGAAACACTTTTAGATAAAGGTAAAACGTGGCTTACAAAAGATAGTTTAAGTGAGTTTAGTTACTTTAAAAAAGCAAAACCACCAAAAGAACTTGATGATAATCTTGAAAGATTAAAGCAAAATATTACATTATATTATTCTATACAGGAGAGTATAACATTAAAAAATTTATTTAAAATATTTGAAGACTTTAAGCAGTTTAGAACATCTTATAATAAGCAAAGAAATGCTTTGGAATTTAGTGATATTACAAATATTGTTTATAATCTATTAGAAAATCATATTGATAAAGATTTTTTATACTTTAGACTTGATACAAAATATAATCATATTTTAATAGATGAATTTCAAGATACTTCAACACTGCAGTATAAAATACTTTATCATTTAATAGATGAAATTATTTCAGGTAACCCTGAAATTTATAAAACGTTTTTTTATGTTGGAGATATAAAACAATCTATTTATAGATTTAGAGGTGGAACAAAAGAACTTTTTGATTATGTTGCAAAGGTTTTTAATGAAAATTTAGTAGTAGAACTATTGGATACAAACTATAGAAGTAGTAAAAATGTTGTAGAGTTTGTAAATAAAACTTTTTTAAAAACTAATAATTATGAGTATGATCCTCAAAAAGTAAATAGTAAAATAACTGGTTTTGTAGAGGTTACCCCTTTTGCTTTAAATGATGAAGATATATTTTATGAAATTTATTTAAAAGTTGAAAGTTTACTTTTATCTGGAATAGAAGCTTCAAATATTGCTATACTTACTTATACAAATAAAGATGTGTTAAATGTATATGAATATTTAAAACAAAAATTACCAAGCTTAAGTATAGTTACCGAGATGACTTCAAAGTTGATAAATCAACAAAATGTAAATGCAGTTATAAATGCAGTGAAATATCTATATTTTAAAGAGGATATTTACAGAGTAAATTTTAATAGTTTAGTTGGATTTGATTATTTTAAAGAGTTTACATTTTTTATCGATATTAAAAACAATGATATTGTAACTATTATTAAAAATCTTAGTTATTATTATGATATAGTTGATGAGAATGTAATAAAACTTATAGAACTTTCTAATTCATACTCTTCAATAGTAGATTTTGTTTATGATATAGATAAAGATGATACAGTAGTTGTGTCAAATTCATTAAATGGTTTACAAATATTAACTGTATTTAAATCAAAAGGTTTAGAGTTTGACACAGTTTTAGTACTCGATAGAGTTACAAAAAAGAATCCAGATAGATCATCTTTACTTTTTAATTATGAAGATATAAATTTAAAAAAGATTTTTTACAAGAGATCAAAAAGAGAAAATCTTGATATTTATTATGAAGAGGCTTTATCTTATGAAAAACGTTTAGTAATAGCAGATGAGCTAAATATATTGTATGTATCATTAACAAGGGCAAAAAATAATCTTATAGTATTTAAAAAAGCCAAAAATAGTGTATTTGATTATCTTGGTGAGTTTGATTTACAAACTATAGGTAGTCTACATATTGCACCTAGAAAAGCAAAAAGAATAGATACCATAGAAAAAGTTGAATATACTCCCTTAAATTTAGGTTATCAAGAGAAAGATAAAAAAGAGAAAGATAGTGAAGAAACAATAAAAGCTAGATATTTTGGGATAGCTACACATTATTGTTTAGAGATGATGAATAAATTTAATACTAAAAGTTTAGAAAATGCTATGTTTATGACACAAAATAAATATAAAAATCAATTAACTAAAGATGAATTTGATGATTTAAATAATAGAATTACTATATTAATAGCAGATGAAAATTTTAAAAATATGTTTACATCTAATTCCTCATATACAAAAGAACAATCTTTGATATTTGAAGAGGAGCATAAAGTTATAGATTTATTAATTAGAACAGATGATAATTATAAAGTTGTTGATTATAAAACTACAAATGAAAAAAGTCATA
>Ga0256837_1002279_pt1 | contig 12066 bp, 15 predicted proteins | sample 4562384metaG_FD_185976 | JGI IMG/M metagenome (GOLD analysis project Ga0256837, IMG submission 185976) | Hydrothermal vent microbial communities from Guaymas Basin, Mexico - 4561-384 | ecosystem: Environmental > Aquatic > Marine > Hydrothermal vents | place: Mexico: Guaymas Basin | collected... | reverse complement strand
ACCAAATGAGGGCAATATAATATGTCCAAGATGTGGCAGTGAAGTACACCAAAGAAAACCAGAGAGTATAGCAAGAACTTGGGCATTATTGATAGCTAGTATTGTATTTTATATACCTGCAAATATGCTTCCTATGATGCATGTAGTTACATTTGCAGGAACTCAATCTGATACTATTATCAGTGGTGTAATATATTTTATTCAAAGTGGTTCATATATGATAGGTTTGGTTATACTAATAGCTAGTATATTGGTACCGGTAATCAAGATTTTTATACTCATATATCTACTTATTTCAGTACAAAAGAGAAGTTGCCTAAAAAAGAGTGAAAGACAAAAGTTATATATTCTTACAGAGATTGTTGGCAGATGGTCAATGGTAGATGTATATGTAATAGCTATTATGATAGCTTTGGTTCATATAGAAGGACTCAGTGTAATCAAAGCAGGAGCCGGAGCTCTGTTTTTTCTATTGGTTGTAATATTTACAATGCTTGCAGCAATGTCATTTGATTCAAGATTAATTTGGGATACAAAGGGGTGTAATGCCAAAGAGTAATGATATAAAAAATCATGCAAAAGAGGCTATTTGGACGAGTAAAAAGAAGAGATTTTCTACTGTATGGATAGTACCTATTGTAGCACTCTTAATTGGAGCTACACTGATATTTAAAGCTATCAGTGAAAAAGGTCCTGAAATTAGGATCATATTTAAATCAGCAGCTGGTATTCAAGCTGGTAAATCTGTAGTAAAATACAAAGATATTGAAGTAGGAAAAGTAACTGATGTAAAGTTTAGTAATGATTTAAAATCTGTCATTGTTACAGCTGAACTCAAAAAGTATATGTCAGTATATCTCAACAGCAAAACACAATTTTGGGTAGTACATGCAAGATTGTCAGCTGATGCAGTCGAAGGGCTTGATACACTGCTCTCTGGTGCATATATAGGAATGGAACCACACTTGGGAAGTGACAAAGTCAAAGAGTTTATAGGTTTAAAAGAGCCTCCGTTAATATCAAACAGAGAAAAAGGTAAACACTTTATATTAGAAGCTGATGACAAAGGCTCTATTCAGGCAGGTTCACCCATATATTACAAAAAAATAAAAGTCGGTCTTGTTACATCTTACAAACTGGATAAAGACAATAATAGAGTACTGCTAAATATATTTATCAAAGCCCCTTATGACAAGCTTGTTACTACAACTACAAGGTTTTGGGATACTAGTGGAATATACGCCTCTATTGGAGCAGAAGGTGTAGAGATTCGCACAGAATCACTTACTGCAATACTCTCTGGAGGTATCGCTTTTGGCAATTTTGAAGAGTTCCAAAAAGGTAAAACTGCACCTCAAAACAAACACTTTATTCTATTTAGAAGTATAAAAGAGGCAAAAGCTATCAATTATAAAAGAAAACTCTACTTTTGGGTATATTTCCAACACTCAATCAGAGGTCTAAAGATAGGAGCTCCAGTTGAATTTAGAGGAGTTAAAATTGGTGAAGTTGTAAACTTTATGCTAATAGGAAATGCAGACAGTGCAGAGTTTGAGATACCAATACTTATACGCATAGAGCCAGAGAGATTTACAATAATAGGTGAAACAAAGAGTAAAGATGATAGTGTAAATCCAAAAGTATTTGCAAAATTGGTCAAAAAGGGACTTAGAGCCCAACTGCAAAGCAGCAGTCTAATTACTGGTGATTTGCTTGTAAATTTGGATTTTTATGATAATGTACCAGAAGCAAAACTAATTAAAAAGAATGGATTATATGTAATGCCAACAGTACCTGCTATTATAGAGACACTCAAAAGTGATATTCAAACTCTGCTTACAAGATTATCTAAAATTCCATTTGAACAGATTGGAGAAGATATAAGTGATTCTGTCAAATTAATCAAAACTCAGACAATACCATCAATCAATAGTGCAATCAAAAGTGTTGATTCATTGCTCAAAGAGAGTAACAATACTGTAAGTGGCTTCAACAAAAGTACACTGCCAAAGTTGAATAAAACACTAAAAGAGACTGCAAAAGCACTTGAATCACTACAAAAAAACTATTTAGATAGAGACTCTCAAGCTAGTAAACAATTAATTAGATTATTAGAAGAAGCAACTAGAGCTACACGCTCAATCAAAAATCTAACTGATTATCTGGAGAGACATCCAGAATCACTAATAAGAGGTAAATGATGAGAATATTTAGATTGATATTGACAATAGTGGCTATTTTGGTAATAGGAGGCTGTAGCAGTAAATCAAACTTCTATAAACTAGAAGCAATGAATACTAAAAGTGGTCATAAAGCTACAAATACAAATAAAATCATAGGTATTGGTACAGTCAAAGTGGCAGACTATCTCAATCAAAAACCATTAATAATCAAGGTATCTAATACCAAGCTTGATATAAAAGAGACACACAGGTGGGCTAGTAATTTGTCTCAAAATATCCAAGAGGTACTCAGAGAAAATATCTCTACACTACTGCCTAAATATACAGTACTCTCTTTTCCGTGGGAAGAACCTGTTGATGACAGATACAGAGTATTTGTATCAATTGATTCTATGCAAAGGGATACTGACAATAAAGCTGTACTAAGAGGCAGTTGGAGCCTGGTTAACCAAGAGAGTGGCAAACTAATCAGGCATGAAGAGTTCTCATACTCAGAAGTTACAGATGAGAGTTATGACTCTTTGGTAAAAACACAAAGCAGTATGCTCACAAAACTAAGCAGACATATAGCCAAAACTATCTCAAGATTATAACCTCTTAACACCAATGTAACACAATAGATATACAATAGTTGTATCTGTTGTGGTTGGAGTAGTAATGGCTATATCTATATTGGTAGTAGAGGATGATAAACTCTTTAATGAGACACTTTGCGACTTTTTGGAAGAGTGCGGATATGAAACAGTTGGCGTAAAAGATGCAAAAAGTGCAATAGAGAAGAGTTACTATAATCGCTTTGATATATATATTTTTGATATAAATCTACCCTTTGAGAGTGGTCTTACACTCCTAAAATCACTAAGAGAAAGTGGAGATATAACACCTGCTATTATGCTAACTAGCAGAGATGACAAAGCTTCGCTGATAGAGGGTTTCTCCCTCGGTGCTGATGATTATCTGAAAAAACCTGTAGATTTAGATGAGTTGGAACTTAGAATAAAAGCACTATTAAATAGAGTCTGCGGAAGTATAAATAAGTATGAAGTTGGCAACTGTATAATAGATGTATCAAATCACAAAGTAATATGTGATGGCACAAGTATTGAGTTGAGCCATAAAGTATTTGAACTGCTTTTGCTTTTACTAAAAGCAAATGGTAAAGTTGTACCCCTTGAGACTATCATAAACAGACTCTGGAGCAGAGCAGAAGAATCAAGCTATGGTGCTGTCAGAGTATATATAACAAAACTCAAAAAGATATTTGGAGACAGAATAGAAAATATCAGAGGTGTAGGATACAGACTGATTCAGTAGTTATTTGATATGGATTTTTCAATAATATATATATCTCTTTTGCTAAAATTTTAATTTCCCATTTTTGAATTGAACCAATCTATCGCATTGAGTTTTGTAACTTTTTTTCAAACTCTTTTAAAACAGCATACTCAAATGCTTTACCATTTTTAGTTTGTATAGTCACTATTGTTCCTAATATCTTTCGCATTATATATTAATTTTTTCACTTATCATAATGGTTGAATATAGCCAATAAGTTGCCATTGGGTCACTTATTGGCTACTCTGTTTTACTATGTGATTTTTCATATAATAATTCAGGATCTAAATCAAGTTGATTAGCCCACTCTATACTATCAAAACACACTTTTACACTTTTAAATAAATTTATATCTTTTAACTCTTGAAATTTACCTATCTCAAGATATGGCTTAACATCAAAAATTCTCTCTTCATCATTTTCAAATTTTAAAAGCAAATAATAATCTTCTAAAGGTTCTACATCTTTTACAGCCAAATACATATCAAACCTCCTATTTTAAATGGTAATTCACCATTTTGAGCTAAAACCCAATCAGCCAATAATTCTTCTTTTCTAAGTTCTACCCAAGCTAGAACAATTCTTAATTTATTTTTTGGCAGCTTTCCATCAAGCAATTCAACTTTATTTATATCAATAATAGCTTTCTCATCTTGATAATAAACATGAATATGTGGTGGGTTATGCTCTTTAGGAGCACAATACATTCTAATAATCATTCCATAAAACATTGATATTGTTGGCACAAAAAACCTTTATTTTTTTGCTTAAATTATATCCTGATATTTCCTCACACAACTACTTATTAGAGAACATTATATACCCTACACCTTAAAAATATCATTAGCAGAACACTTAAAATATCACATTAGAATACAAGACAATAAAAAATATCAATTTGAAATATCTTAAAACAATTTTAGTGATTTTGAAGTATTTAAACTACTTTTGCTTTTACTAAAAGCAAATGGCAAAGTTGTACCCCTTGAGACTATCATAAACAGACTCTAAAGCAGAGCAGAAGAATCAAGCTATGGTGCTGTCAGAGTATATATAACAAAACTCAAAAAGATATTTGGAGACAGAATAGAAAATATCAGAGGTGTAGGATACAGATTTATATAATGGTTGAATAGAACTAACAAGTAACTTATTAGCTCCTATATTTTATTATACTTGAGTGATGATTTTCAAGAAGTTTTTTTCCATATATAACTGCTACAAATAAGATTTTATCATCATACAGTTTATAAATTAGTCGATAACTGTAAACAATTATTTCACGGATTTTTATATCATTAAGTTCAGAAACTTTTCTACCTAATTCGGAAAACTCTTGTAGCATCTCTGCTTTTTCAAAGAACTTTGATACTACAAACTTTGCATAAGCTGGAGAATCTTTTTCTATCATGGGTGGAAGCTTCACCATTTTCAACACGGTTAATGCCATTTTTAATTTTTTCTACAACATAAAGATGATATTGAATATCTTCATAAGTACAGTTATCCGGGAAATTTTGAATCATCTCTTGTACTTCTTGTTTTATAGTCACCATATACTTTCCTTTTTTATTTCTATTATAGCATATTTGTTTTTTAAGTATAACGGTGATGGACTTGAACTACAAGTGAACCGTTTGTTTAGCTACTATTGATATATCAGGAATATATACCATATCATTAATATTTGATTTTTCAAAGATGGGTTCACTTGTCAGTTCCAAGGATTTGTTAGGATAAATATTTACTAACTGCTTGTATATCTCTTTTGCCAAATAATAAGCCAAATATGGTGGAACTGCATTACCTACCATTTTGTAACCTGCTGTTAAATTTTTATAGTAAAATATATGACTATCTGGAAATGATTGTATTCTTGCACACTCCCTTATGCTTAATCTTCTATATAAATGCTCATAATTTGGTACAAATATTCTTTTATTTTGTTCTACAAGTTGCATTTTTGGAGCTTGTGGATGTAGTGGTGCATGTCTGCCACCAGCTTGAATTGTAAATGATGGTTCATCCCAACCTCTTACACGATTTCTTGACATAAAAATAGATGAAAAACTGCCAAGTAAATATTCATGATTTGGTATCTTACATTTATCCCCATTTGTGTAATTTTTCTCTTTTGCAGGTAATACATTATCTTTCAGATCCCAAATAACATCTTTTAAAACTCTCTTTTTTTCAAATGGTTTTGGAAAATTAAATCTAATTTTTAAATCTTTTCTAAACCCTATAAAAAATACCCTTTTTCTATTTTGTGCTACATTAAAATCTACTGCATCTAATAGTTTAAAATATAAGTCATAGCCACTATCTGTAAAATGTTTTCTAATATTCTCAAGAGCTTCACTATGTCTTGAAGCTAACATTCCCGATACATTTTCAGCTAAAAAGAACAGTGGTTTTTTATCTCTTAAAACTCTTATAAATTCAAAGAACAGTTGTCCCCTATGGTCATCTATTCCTTTTAATTTTCCAGCTTCACTCCAACTTTGACAAGGAGGTCCTCCAATAAGTCCAATAGCATCTGGAATTTCATTTGATGGTATATCTTTTATACTTCTTTTATCAAGATAAGTATTTGGAAAGTTTTTTTCATAAGTTTCCCATATCTCTTTATCATACTCATTTGCCCAAATAGTTTTAAACCCTGCTTTTTCAAAGCCTAAATCAAGTCCTCCAGCACCTGAAAACAGTGATATAATCTCCATTTATTATACCTTAAAAGTTAATAGTTTTGCATCTATTAGTTGTATAGGATTATTTGGGTTTTTTATTTGAACATTTTGTATAGAAATATTATTATTTAAATTCTCTAAGATATTTCTATCAACTTGAGGCAAAGAATTATATTTTTCTAATTTCATTAAACAGATTAGTTGGAAATCGGCTTCTTCATCAAATTCATAAATATACTCAAAAATCTTATTTGGATTATCTATATGCCACATTCCTCTTATTCTTAAATCTGTAATACCTAATGGATCTACTCTCTTTACTTTGCCAAGTTCATTCGTCCTAGTAAATTCTACATCAGGAATTGAATTAATTCCATCAGAAATAGTATTTTTAATTCTTTCATAAATCTCTTTATCAGCACAAAAACAATCTCCATAAATAAGCCATAGTGATTTTAAAGAGTTATCATCAGTATATCCAATAGTATAAATAATATCTTTTTCGTCCCATTCTTCACAAGTTCTACAAGCGTTTGTAATCATAGAACTTGTAGCATATAGTTTTGCTTTTGGATAGGAACTATTTAAAGCTATTGCAGAATTTTTTGATTGAAGTTTTTTAACTTCTATAGCATCAGAATTTTTCAATATTAAATCAGGTGGATTGTTTTGGTTTCCTTGATATGAAAAAACCTCTTGCAACCTTTCTAATCTATAATTTTCATTATCTTCATTTATAGTTCCAGCAAATACATCTTGTATATAGTTTTCTAAAGCTTTACCACTATTATTTATTCTATTTCTACCTTGATAATAATCCACTAAGTTTATAATTGGATTTTGTGTTATATTTATAAATGCTTTAATTATATTAGACATTTTTTCTCCATAGTCTATTTATATTCAAAAAATTTTATTTTTCAAAACTTCTGAAGCTATTCTTGTTTTTTTAATTTATTCTTAAATATACACTCAATAAGATAAGAGATTCATATCAAGATACATTTTTAATAATTGTCTATTCAAAAAGCATTATATTCACTCTCCCCTTAAATCCATCTAGCAAAATAGAATTTAAAATAATCTGAGTCTCGGATAAGAAGGTGATAGTGCCATAATAGAGAAAAATATCATAATACAAATTTTTGTTGATTGTGATGATTTTTGATACGGGACTAAAGTCCCATCTCCTAATAAATTTTTTATCTTGGAAATGAGGCTTTAGCCTCACCTATTAAAGCAGTAAAACTTTATCTGCGTAATATCAATTTATACTTATAGGCAAAAGAAGCTTTCACTCAAGATTAACTCTTTGGAAGGGAAAGCATTAGTGGCTTAAGGGAGACTCAGGGTAAAGATACATGAAGATGTAGCAGAAGACAATGGAGTTGATAGTTGTAAAGTATGTCATGGTCAAGATTTTAGAGGTTCACCTCTTTCAGCTACATTCAAAAGCAGGACATTTGATACCAAGTGGGGTATAAAAACATTTGATGCAAAACATCAAATCAGTTGTTATGATTGCCACAATGGACCAGATGGCGATGATTAAGCTATACTAGGGAATATACCTCCCAACTTTTGGGAGATATACTCTCTAATAGACTAAAATCTGCTAAGTAGATGAATTTTTAGAGTATTACTCTTTTTGTCCACTGTAATATATAACAGTGGTGTACCGTAAGTAATAATACTCTTTAACTCTTTTATAGATAAATTTACTGGAACTATCTTCATTTTGGCTATTTGGGTTCTCTTTTTTGGTGTATCAAATTCATCTATACCTCTATCTTCAATATCTCCTCTTTCTTTATAATAATTTGCTCTATCTTGTCTTAAAATATCATATATATTACCAAGCAATTTACCTTTTGAATTATAGTGATCTCTTTTGCCTATTTTTGCTAAATATCCATTAGTTTCTGAAGTAAAATTTTCTACCCAATCTTCTACAACTGCTCCACCTTTTACAAATCTCAATATAGCCTCTGCATTAGTGTAGTTACCACTTTTGCTTACAAAAACAATATTACCAACTACTCTGCTTCTATCTAGTACAGCATCTATTCCAAGAAGCCACCCATAACCATTTCCCGAAGTACAATAATCTCCACACTTTGTCCATGTAAATTTATTTTTATTGTTTGGATTCATCAACAAAACTTTCTCAAAAGCCAACTCTACCTTTTTGTGTCTGTACTTGAGTACTTTATATAGTACAGGAGATACATCTCCTTGTGGATATGGTACAATCAATTCTGCCTTTTTATCCCCATCTATATCTACAACGCCCTCTGGCAAAGATACTCCACAATCCAACTCTACAGAGATAAAAGGGTTTGAATCATCTTTTGTTTTTGGTCCACTCCAAAGCAAAGAGCCATCATCATCATACAGATTCAATTGATAATATACTCCATACTCATCACTTGCAAATGGATACAATCTAAAGCTTTCATCTTTTTTGTCTCCATCAAAATCACCACTATATATATATTTAGCACTTCCACTTATTACAAATAATACTAAAAATAGTCCAATTGATAAAATTCTCATACCCACTCCTTATTAAATGATGTTATACATATAATACTTTACTCTTTTATATAGCAAAAACAAAAAAATTTAAATAATTTGTAGTTAAGTAGGATTATATTATCTTGGAAATAGAGTGTAACAGAAGATGAGGGGATAATACCCCTCTAAAAGTTATGATTAATTTAAGCTATAGTCATATTATCCAAAGAGTTATTAAAAGCATCAAGATGGTGAAAACTACCATCAAAAGGAAAAGTTAGCAGAGTGTTAACTGTTTTGACTTTAGATTTTATTTATGGTTTTTACCATCTTTTACAAAGAGCCAAAAACCATAAATCAGAAGTAGAATAACAAGAGGCAATTGTGCAAAATCTGGTGGTACTACACCACTTGTACTCAATCTATACAGAGCATAGAGTACTCCCCAACCAACCAAAGTACTCCCAAGAGCCAAAGCCCAGGTAAATTCTGCTCGAAGAAACCTTTGATATACAGGAATCTTAAAAAATAGTATCATCACCATAGCCAAAGCAAACAGAGGCATTACCACTTTGTTATATATAGTTGCTTTTACTTTGCTACTGTCTAATCCTTGAGATTTGAGTAGTATATAGGCATTTATTGCATCATCAAGCTTTAGTGAATGCCCCTCATATATTAGCTTGATCACTTTTGGTTCATACCCTTCAAGCAGAGCCAAATTTGTTTTGTGATATACCCTAAAACCTGATATTTGACCATTTATATATATATGCTCTTTTATTGATGCTTTTGGTGCTACCCAGTAACCATTGGCAAAGTATGCTCTTTTGAATGATACTATTTTTATGACTTTACCGCCTCTAATAACAAATATTCGTGTATCATAAAGTACTTTATGAACAGGATCTAACTCTTTTACATATACAAAAGAGCTGTTATATTTGAAAAACAACTCTTGTACCTCTATTTGGGATTGCTCTTTTTTAAGTATAGAGTATGCAATATCTTCACTGTATGCAAAAGGGGTAAATTGAAGTGATATAAATATGGCATATATAAAAGTAGCCACACTAATAAGTGGTCTAAATAGTTGTCGTTTACTATAACCAAATGAAAATAGAGCTACTAGTGTATTGTTTCTTATCATAGACATTTGCGTCATAATAGCAGCAAATATAATAACAAGTGGATAGATAAGCAGTAGAAATGATTCCCATCTATAAAATATATAGAGTATCTTTTGATTTGCACCACCTTGCAAATCATTTGAGTGTTGCAAAAAATCTATAAAGACAACCGCCAAGGATAACCCAAGCAGAAGTATCATAAAATTTTTTATATATACTTTGGCTATGTATCTAAATGCTCTACCCATTAGATAGCACCAATATTCCTCAATGTATATCTGGATCTAAGTTCATCTAAGGGGAGTTTATCTACCTGTAAAGCAACATCAGATGTATAATCTACCCATTTTGCAATATTTTGCTCCTCTTTGCTCTCAAATGGCTCCAAGACATAAGATACAACCTGAGATTTTATAGGAGGCTTGTCTATACCCATTCTAAATCTTATATAATCCTTGCCAACTTCACTATCTATTGATTTGAGTCCATTGTGTCCACCATGTCCACCACCTCTTTTGATACGCAAAGCACCAAAGGGCAAATCCAAATCATCATGAAACACAACAATATCTTCTACTGGAATTTTATAAAAGTTTGCAACAGCTTGTACACTCTTGCCAGATAGATTCATATATGTAAGTGGCTTTAACAGAAGTATATCTTTTGATTTATAGAGTTCACCCAAAAAACTCTTTTTGGAGATATTGACAGGGTTTAATCGCTTTGCAAGTTTGTCAATCACACGCCAACCTATATTGTGGCGTGTATTAGCGTATGCCGGTCCGGGATTGCCCAATCCGACAAAGAGTTTCATCATTATCTAGCTTTAATTACACCACATATAGATACATCGCCTCTATCCATTAGACGACAACCCTCAGGTGCTTCCAAATCTCTTACCAAGATAGAATCATCTCTATCCAAATCACTAACATCTAATGTAAAATTAGCTGGGATATTTTCAATAGCACCTCTTACTTTTAGTCTTCTTTTTGTAATTACAAGTACACCTTTGTTTTTCAAACCTTTTGGAGTACCTACAGTCTTTACAGGAACCAAATAATCAGTTACTTGACCAGGGATTGCTATACGCAAATCTACATGTACAATATCACCAGTTACAGGGTGTAGTTGATACTCTTGTACTACTACATTATATTCATTATCTCCTAACTTTACTGGAAATGCCAAATTCTCTTTTCTACGAACTGTTCTTATAAACTCACCCTGCTTAAATGCTGCGTGTATATTATCTACACCATCAGCATAAAGGTTAGCTATTAGATAACCATTTCGTCTGAGCTTCTTTGCATTGCTCTTTCCGATACTCTCTCTAATAATACCTTCTAACATTACAATTTCCTTTGTATAAAATAGGGCGATATTATATCTAAAATCTCTTAATATTTAACTACTTTTATCAACCAATAAAAGACATACAATTTATACTCTATAATAAAGTAGTAAAAAGAACAATAATGATAGTAGCAAATAAAAGAGAATACAGATTAAAACCTCATAAGATTATCTGCAAAAAAGATGAGAATAAAAAATCAATAAAAATTATTGATAGTATTATATACTCAATACAACAAAACATTTTGAAAAAATATAAATATTTTATGATATATATCTTATAATCATAATATCTTTTGATAATAAGGATAGCATATGAGAGAGTGGAATACCTCTGCCAAACTTACCAAGTTTGTAAAAGCCGCTGGTTGAGCTGCCAAAATAGGTCCGGGTGATCTATCGCACATTTTGGAGACTCTGCCAAAGGGTAATTCAGACTTGATAGTAGGTATAGACAGTAGTGATGATAGTGCTGTATATAAAATAGATGACAAAAGAGCCATTGTACAGACACTTGATATTATTACACCAGTAGTTGATGATCCATATAGTTATGGACAAGTTGCAGCAGCTAATTCACTCAGTGATATTTTTGCAATGGGTGCAGATGTCATTACAGCTTTGAATATTGTAGGTTTTGACGGATGCAATCATCAACCAGATGTTCTCAAAGAGATATTAGCAGGTGGTAGCGATAAAGTATCTGAGTGTGGCGGAGTAGTAGTAGGTGGTCATACCATAGATACTCCAGAGATGACTTATGGACTCAGTGTAACAGGACTTATAGATATAGATAATATATATCGCAATAATACTCCAAAAGTTGGAGATAAATTGATATTAACCAAACCTTTG
>Ga0256837_1002277_pt1 | contig 12069 bp, 8 predicted proteins | sample 4562384metaG_FD_185976 | JGI IMG/M metagenome (GOLD analysis project Ga0256837, IMG submission 185976) | Hydrothermal vent microbial communities from Guaymas Basin, Mexico - 4561-384 | ecosystem: Environmental > Aquatic > Marine > Hydrothermal vents | place: Mexico: Guaymas Basin | collected... | reverse complement strand
TTGTAAAATGTTTACGACAAGTTTTAAAGCCTATTTTAGAGTATGCAATGGTAAATGGTGCTATTGATAGGCTTCCACCGATTGAGATACCTAAAAAAGAGACAAAAACTAAAAAGTTTGTAACAAAGCCAATAGATAAGTTAAAATTACTACACCATACAATAATGGAACTTTATAAAGATGAACCTTTTTATCGTGCATTATTTCTGTTCGCTCTTTTTGGAAGACGGTGGAATGAGATTCGTACACTAGAGTGGCAACATATAAACTTTAATGAAAATTCATATATCATTGTGGCTGAACACAATAAAATCGGTATTGACCAGTATTATGATATCCCCTTAGTTCTTCGTGAAGCTCTGTTAGAGTTTAGAGATGCTGAACACTCTTTAGTATTTGCTTCCCCTGCAACTGGCAAAGAGTTGTCTTCTCCTAGATGGCAGTTAGAAAAGATAAAAAAAGCAACAGGTATAGAAGAACTTACAATGCACTATTTTAGACATATACTTGTTTCTGCTCTTGGTAGTGCAGGTGTTCCAGCACAAGTGTTATCTGCTTCTTTAGGACATCAACATAGTGGAACTGTAACATCTTATTATCAGACGGTTGATCACCTTTCACATAGCCAGAGTGCTAATGAGGGTGTTTTAGAACTTACAAAAGAGAATTAATTTATCATTTATTTTAGTTCTTTAAATTTTTAAGATACTCAATAAGTATATGCATCTCTGTTTTAGGATTTTCAGTTTCTCTTTTTATGGCTTCGTTATATGCCCGTTTAGCATTTGCTATAGCTATATCAAGTTGACCTTGAACTAAATCTATAAGTATTGAAGTGTCACCTTTTTTATAGTTAGAGATATACTGTTTTAATTCACTATCTATCAACTCTTGACACGGACTATCTCCACTTACACCAAAAGCCTTAGTCGTATATATAAAATGTAAAAGTATCCAGTATTCAAAACATGGAACTGAAAGTATTATGTGTAGTTTTGTATCTTTGTTTTTGAAACTCTCCACTTGGTCTAATGCTTTTTGAAAATCTTGATGAGTATCTCTATCTATAACACAATAAACATGGTTATATGGATCAATTTTATTTTTGTTTATTAAAGATTTTGCATATTTAACTACACTTGTAGGGGAAGAGTCACTTTTTGGGTCTATCTCTATATTTGCTTGATTTAGTCCAAAGTAATCACATACAGCAGATAAATACAGAGGTTCAGTCTTTTCCCCCTCTGTTACTATAAGAACCTTATCGTAAGATTCTCTTAACTCTAATCTACGTTTAGAACTTTTGAGTGCTGATTGTTTTTTTCTTTTAAATAAATCATCAGTACCCATTATGCCCCTCCCATCTCTAAAGTTATATTTTTAAAGTAAGGCAAGGCACCGTATCTTCCTGAAAGATAGGCTTTTTCAAGGTCTGTTACACCTTTTCTAGCTTTAAACTCTACAAGTGAGTACAACTCAGTAGCTTTATTTTTCTTTTCACAAAACCAAATTTGGTCTCTTCTAAATACATCTTGACTTAAAATAGAGGTCTCATGTGTGGTAAAGATAAGTTGAGCATTAGATTTGTTTGTTAAGTTACTATGGAACAGATCTACTAAAAATTTTACCATTAACGGATGAAAATTATCGTGTAGTTCATCTATGAGTAAAACATGTCCATTTTCTAAAGAATCTAACCATGGACCAATAAATGCAAACAGCTTTTGAGTTCCATCTGATTCTTCTTCTAATTTTAAAGGTACTTTATTACCTGAATTGTCTTTATGCCACATAATTACACTATCTGGATTGAAATAACCATACCAAGAGGTAGCTTGTTCCTCTTTATTAATATTTTCATCTATCTCAATATCTTCAATATCCATGTCAGCAGTTTGTAAGAACTGTAAAATACTATTTTTATGTTTATCATGCTTACATAACTCTATAGTTGATTTTGGATTCCATCCACCTACACCAGTTATACGGAGAGTTTTATCAAACCAATCATAAACAGGATTTAGTAGTTCTGAGTTTAAATGTACAGCTGTTGAAAGAAATAGAGCATTATCTCTTGTTGATTCTTGCCATAACTGTTTTTGACCAGTAAACTTTTCACCAAATTGCCAATCATAAGATGGAGTATCAGCTTGAGTATTTAAAACTCTAGCAAACCAATTTTGAGGTCTTCCTTTTGGATATGCTATCAACCATTCTTCAACGATTCTCTCTTGTGTAGCACTAAAACCATATTGATACTTAACATTATTAGTGATAAAACTTACTTCAAACTCAGTAGGTTTATCTTTTGTTTCAACATCGAATAGAAAAGGTTTAACTGGTAGTAAGTGACCCCTTTGATATGTTGACATAGAGTTAATTACTATCTCTTGCATAGTTTTAAGAGCTTTTATGAAGTTTGATTTACCTGCTGCATTTGCACCATAAATGGCAGCTGTTTTTAGTAAATTCATTTTTGTAGCAGAATCTGACTTGAAAGTATGAGTATCAATATGTTCTTTTTGTTTTGTACTTAACATACTCAAATCTTGTTCATCTTTGATAGAACGATAATTCTTAACTTTAAAGTCAATTAGCATAAATACTCTCCAAAACTATTTTAATAGTGTATTTTGACATAATATTGTAAAAATATAGCTTTAAATTTATTCTATAGTTATTTTATATTTACTTTATTAACTCATACATATATCTCTCTCTTTAACACTTTTACGATTTGATATAAGTATTGAAGGTTAAAATGTTTATTTAACTTAGTTACTTCTTTAATTTAATTTTCATTTTGATAAGCTTCAAAAAAAGCTACTTTTAAAAAGTTTTTTTCATTATATTGGTATTCTTTATAGTGTTGTTTTAATTTATCATTATAAGTTATTATTTCATCATTTAACTGCACTAGCCAATATTTTCCGTCACTTTCAGAACTTAAAACTGCTTTATATCTCTCTTCTATACCAAATACTTCTATCCAAGTATCTACTTTTTCTTGTTCTTGTGCTGTTATAGTTAAGGTGATGTTTTCAGGTTTAAGATCACTAAAGGTATCTATATCTACTTTTATATCTATATTTGTATCTTTTAAACTATAAGAGTAAAAAGTTTTTCTTCTATCTCCATTTTTATTAAAAATAGGATTATTTTCAAGCTTATAAGAGCTATTACACTCTTGACACATAGGAGCAAGATTTTTAAAGTTTATAGAGTTAAATGGATATTTTCCTTTTGGTAAAAAATGATCATATGCTTCTCTTTTTGTATGATGTATTCCTTTCATATCAGATAAACCACAAAATGGGCATTTCCCTTGGTTATTTATATTCATAAAATTTTTATAATGAATATTGAGTTTTCCTATTTTATCTGTTATATCTTTTAACCCTATAATTTTTTGATTATATAAAACAGAATACAACTCTTGAAACTGTTTTGTTAAATCTGTATGAATAGTTTTTAAATCCTTATATACAATAGGTTCTAATTGTCCATTGCAAAGTCTTTTTATATTATTATTTACTTGATAAAAATACTTTAACTTTTTTATTTCATCATTATTAAGTAATTTAAAAAGTTCAAAAATATCTTTAATATGTTGTAAAAAATATTTTCCCCATTTTGGACTTGTATCTAAAAAGTTAAATGCTCTTATAATATCTTGCAAATCAATATTTTCATCAAATAAATCTAAATTAAAATCACCTAAATTACTAGCTTTACACCATACTTCAAAAAATATAAAATCCATATATTTTTGCATCTTTTCCATATCATGAGAGATGTAAGTATAGTTAAAAAGCAAACTATTTTCCTTCTCTTTTAGCAAACAATTCTTTTAGTAAAAGTATCTTCTCTACAGAGTCACCAAGAGTATGTTCTACTTCATATATTAGCTTATTTATATCTTCTTCATTTGCAATTCTTTGTTTAAACTCTTCTAACTTAGCTTTTGCCATATCTCCTATAGTTTCACTTTTTTCAAAAACTTTTATAGTAATTTTATTTATACTTGCTCCAAAAGTGTTAAAGTCTGGTCGCTTACATGTAACAATATTTTGCTCATTTTTTTCAAAGATTAAAACATTATCAGGATTTGAATCTGAAACTATAAAAGGGGAATGTGAAGTTATTAGTACTTCAGGACTTATACTATCGCCATCAAAACATTTTTTAAGTGTTGAGATATATTTTGCTCTCCATGCAGGATTAAAATGTGTCTCAGGCTCATCTAGTAAAAATAGAGAGGGTGTATCTTTATATAAAAGTGCCAAACCGATAGTATGTAAAAATTGATGTTCTCCATCTGAAAGAGATTTACTTAAAATTCTATTATCATTTTTATCTATCCAAAAATCTTTGAACTTGAAAATTCTATCTTCCCAAGGGAGTATAGGTATCCTTGCTTTTGCATAGAGGCTATTTGATTTATATATTTTATCTTTTAGTTCATCATCTGCTTGATATTGATTAAGAAGTATGAGAGTTTGAAAAAGCTCAAAAAGTTCTAATCCTGTTCCAAAAAATCTTTTAAAAGCATTTTTGAGAACATTATTAATATAAAAATCCATAATTAGCTCCCCAGAAGCTTCATCTTTATAGTGCAAGGTAGAACAAGATATTAAAAAGTCTATTTTTGATTGTAATCCACTTGTGAGTTCTGTATCTATCTTTTCATCTGTTGTGTACAGATACTCTTCACTCATTGACTCACGATAGTTTTGTTTTAAAATAATCCTAAATTGTCTAACACTTTTGATGCCTAAATCATCTTCAAATATTTTTAAAACTGCTTTATCGGAGAGTAGAAAGTTTGTTAAAAATATAGCTTGTGAAAAAATATTGTCAAGATAAACAAGTCCTGATTCAGGTGTTTGGTAATTGATGTCGTTGGTAAGATAGTGTAAATATTCATCATACTGAATAAATCTCATCTTGTAAAAGGGTAAGCTTAGTATCTCATTTTCTCCCGATGAGTAACCTATAATATATTTTGGTAAAACCTCTTTTAGCTCCTCTTTTGATTGTATCTCTTTGCCATTCTTGCTTATCTTTGCATATTCATCTTTTGGTTTTGTTATTATAATATGAGCATTGCCTTTAATATATTCTAACTCATAAGCATTTGGAGATTGTACTTTTGTATCTATTTTATCTGCTCTCTCTTCATCTTCAAAAATATCAGGCAAAAAGTTTAAACATCTAAGCTCAAGATTATAAAAAATAGCCACTAAGAGTTCTAAAATATTTGATTTTCCACTTCCATTTCTTCCTACGATGGCATAAGGCTCAAACTCATCTTTAGGCTCTTCTTGTAAAAAGTCAAGCTCAAAACCACTTTTTAAACTTCTAAAGTTATCATTGAGTTTTAGTTTGATTAGTTTCATTGTACGGCTTTTAAAACCATCTTTTTTAGTTCTTCATCAAACTCTTGTACTACTAAGCCATCATCTATAAGCCCTTTTTTATCTTTTGTGCCTATTACCATATCTCTTATACTGTCATAAGATTGTTCTGCATTTATATACTCTTTAAGCTCAAAGTTACCTTGTTTTATCAACTCTAAAAGTTGTTCTTTATCTAGCATTTTTAAAGCCTTTTTTTCTTGTATTTGTTTTATATCTATTTTGCTTAGGTTAAGTTCACCTTTAAAAGCTTTTTGAGCTGTTGAATTGAAAAATTGATTTAGTTCTTTTAGGCTTTTTTTATATATAGTTTTTATTTGTTCTATTCGTCTTATTCGTTCTATAAACTTAATCTGCAGATTAATTGGTGGAGTAATGAATAAAAACTTTTTAAAGTCTTTCATAGGTGGAAAGTTTGGAACACCAGCACCTCGATTACTTCCAAAATATTTATTTTTGAAATTTCTATTTGTAAAAATATGAGTAAAAAGAATATTATTAATTTTTTTTTCATCTAAACTAACTTTTAATAATGCTTGATTTATAATTCCTTGCTTAGCATTGGGTGGGACTATTGCTAGTTTTCCGAGATAAACACCTGAACAACTAATAATAATATCGCCTGATTTAACTTCAAAGCCTTTTAACTCATCAAATTTTTCTTTGTTTATAAAATATCTTGCCATTGAAAAATCATTATTTAAAGCATGGAATTGTTCATAAACTAGATAGCCACTTTCAACAAAAATCTCTTTCTTTAAAGCTCCACCAAATGGACCTCTTTTAATTGAGTTTTTTTCTTTCTTTACTATTTCTGTAATAGTATTTGTTTCCCATCCTTTAGGGTTTAAAAGAGGATCTCCAAACATATTTAAAAAAGTACTCTCAATAAGATCATCAAGGAGTTCAATACTTTCTTGTCTTTTTTGTATTAACTCTTCTGTTTTGGTTAAAAATATAGATATCTTTTTTTGATTTTCAAGTGATTGAATAGGAATTTTAATATTTGAAACATACTTTTTAGATATGTGCTTTAGTCCTACACCTTTAAAACCATTTTCTAACAATCTCATATTTGATTTAAGATAATAATGTACATATTTTAAATCAAGATTATTATCTTCTTTTGTCAAGACAAAACAATCTGTTGAAGTTGCAAATGCTTCATTGCAATAATGAAGACTTGCTAAACCTCCGCTACCTAAGATAATACTCTCATCTTTATAATTTGAAACATCAATTCTTTTAGTTAATTTAGCACTAGAGGTATAAAAAGGAAATTTACCTACTTTTTGACCATTACCTGCTTTTATCTTAGATTTTGGTAAGTATTTAAGTAAAGTATCTAGTTTTTGATATTTTATCTCACTCATACATACTCTTTATGGTATTTAACTCGCTTTGAATACTATCTTCAAGTTCACTCAGTTTTTCTATTATCACAGATGGTTCATCATACTTTATCTCTTCATAAACCTCTTCTTGATAAGTGTTAAAACTGAGGTCATAATCGTTTTCAACTATATCTTTTTTTGGTACTAAAAAGTAACTATTTTTTCTATCATTTTTTATATTGATTTTGTCTCTGTATTTAGTGATAATATCTTGCAAGTCACTCTCTTCTATCTTTGTTCGTTTATCATCAAGAGAGTAACCATCATTTTTCATATTGTAGAAAAATACATCATCCGTATCACCAGATTTTGTAAATACAAGTATAGCCGTAGCTACTCCCGCATAAGGCTTAAATACACCACTTGGCATAGTGATAACGGCTTGAAGTTGTGAGTTTTCTATCATCAGTTTTCTAGCTTCTTTAAAAGCTTTTCCACTCCCAAAAAGTACTCCTTGAGGTATGATAACTCCAGCTGTTCCACCACTTCTAAGCATAGTGTAAATTCTTTCTATAAAAAGGAGTTCTGTTTTAGTGGTACTTAAACTAAGTGTATCATCTATTTCACCTTTGTTTAGGTTTCCTGTAAAAGGTGGATTGGCTAGTATGACATCATAGCTATTTTGTTCTCCACCAAACTTTTGAAAACTTTTGCTTAGAGTATCTGTATAGTCAATATTTGAGTCATCAATACCGTGCATCATAAGGTTCATAAGCCCTAGTCTTACCATCGTTACATCTATATCATAACCTCGAAATGAACTATCTAGTACATCTTTTCTCTCTTGAGTAAGCATAGCACTTGTAGTACTTCTTTCAAATCCATCTTCATCTTTAACAAGATACTGTTTATCTATATCTAAAGTACTTACTATGTACTGATAAGCTCCTAGTAAAAACCCACCTGTACCACAAGCAGGATCAGCTATTCTATCACCATATTTTGGCTTTACAAGTTCCGTTAAAAGCTTTATTATATGTCGTGGTGTTCTAAATTGACCATTTTTACCTGCTGTTGCTATCTCACTTAAAAGAAGCTCATAAACATCACCTTGAATATCTTGAAATGCTTGACCATTTTCGATAGAATCTCTCTCTATCTCTGTAAAAATTTCTTCTATCTTCTCAATAGCTTCATGAAGTAGTGAAGCACTTGGTATGATGAAAACTGCATTTTTCATATGTTTTGTAAAATGTGAATTTTTACCATTTAACTCTTTTAAAAATGGAAAGACATATAGGTTTATATGGCTTATTCGCTCATCAGATGGAAGTTGTTTGATGTAGCTAAATTTTAGTTTCTCTTTGTCTATTCTTTGAACTGTATCAGCCTCTCCATTGTCAATTTTCTCTTGTTCTTCTTCTGTAATTTTTGGAAAGACTCCATCAAAAAGTGATGTAAATTTTTCACCTGTAAACTCGCTATCTGCTACTCTTTTATTATCTAATTCTTCAATTCTTTTCATAAAAATCAAGTATGTAATTTGCTCTATAGCAGTAAGTGGATTTGATATTCCACCACTCCAAAATTTATCCCAAAGTGATTCTATTAGACTTTTGAGGTTACTGTTGTTATGTAGCATTATGCGACTAGCTCCTGTGTTATATTTATAATTTCTTGTATCTCATTAGGTTTAAAAATTCCTCTTATTCCTGATGGATGTATCACGGTAAATGGTGCAGAGATAAGGTCTTTTTTTGTTATATCTCCATTGTCAATAATAAAAGTTTTTAGTAAGTCTAAAAAATTTAATTGTGTTGTTGTTAATGTTGGGTGTAATTGAGTGAACTTTTCAAAAGATTCACTTACTGTATCTGGAAAATTCTGAAGCTCTTCTATCCCTAAAATATGTTTAATAAATTTTAAAAATGGTGCTTTTTTATTCATATAGACCCGTCTCAACAAATCCATAGTAATATATGGGTCTTCTTTGTGTAGAGTATCTGCTAAACTTTCTATCTCTTCATGAGTAATAGTTTGACCCTCTTTTAGTTTTTGTAAGATAGGATTTTTCTTCAAAAGTTCATTTATTTTCTCTTCTACCATCTCTTTATATTTTGAGATACTTACAGATTCTCTATCTGCACCAAATTCTACAAATTCTTTGGCTTTTATAATATCTTGTAAATCAAGTTTAGTAGTTGTTTTAGTTGTTATCTCTTCTCTATACTTCATAAGAGGAGCTAACTTTTGTACTAAATTTTCTAGCCTATCATCTGTTACATTGTCCCAAAACTTATACTCTTTTGCTTTTTGTATAAGGTCTTTTTCTTTTGCTACTATATTTATAGATAAAGGCAATTCTTTTAGTTGTGAAATAAGGTTTTCTTTTTTAGATTTTATCTTTTTATCTTTTTTTTCAAGAATAGAAATACTTAAACTTACAATATCTTTTTCAAATCTCATAGCTTTATAATCAACACCTACTATTGCTTTTGATAATGGTTTAATATAGGTATTTAAAAATGATATTTTTTCACTCTCTAAACTGTTCCAAAATTCATTTGTTAATTTATCTAACTCATTTTTAGCATCTTTTATAGTTATGGATGATGAAGGAAAAAGAGAAATTAAATATTGTAGTTTTTGTTTCTCCTTTTCTAAAATATCTGGAGACTTAGTTAAAACTAACTCTATTTTCTGAGTTCGTAGTTCAAACAATTTCACAGGTAGTGGAGTAGCAGAATCCAAATCTTTACCTTGTGGATTTAATTTAAAGTATTCAAAATTATCCCAACAATCTATTATAAAAAATTTGTCTTTTTGTTTACACCATGGCTTTAGATTTTGTTCATCTAATAGTCTTGTACCTCGACCTATCATCTGCCAAAATCTAGTATAAGAGTAAATAGGTTTTGCAAATACTAGATTTGTTAGTTCTTTTATATCTACCCCAGTATCTAACATACCTACACTTATAGCAATTCGTGGCATATCTTTATTTTTAAACTGATCTAAAAGCCCACCTTTACCATAAGCACGACTATCATCTGAAACGATTACTTTAGCCAATTCACCTACATATTCAGGATATAGTTCATCAAAAATTTCTTCAACTCTTCTAGCATGAGCCTTTGTCATACAGAAAAATATAGTTTTAGCTGGTAAAACTCCATTTTCATCTTTGATAGATTCTTCCATAAAAGTTTTCACTATTAATCTATTTGTATCTTTATTTATAACACTTTTTTCTAAGTCTGTACCATCAAAGTTAATCTCTTCTATCTCTTTACCTTCCAAGATTAATCTTTTTTGGTCTTCCAAAGATACAGTTCTTTTACTAATTCCATCATCTTGAAATTTTGTTTTTATTTTCATCACTTGAAAATCACAAAGGTAAGGGGGTATATGGTCAAGAGCTTCTTCGTAAGAGTAAGCAAATGTAGGTAATCCATCTTCACAATCAAAGAGTTTAAAAGTATTATGGTCGATTATATTTGTTGGAGTTGCAGTAAGTCCAAGTTTTATAGTGTCAAAGTATTTTAAAATCTCACTGTTTGTATTGTATATAGACCTATGAGACTCATCCACTATTACTAAATCAAAAAAATGAGATGATAAAGTCTGTTCTTCCTCTCTTATAATATTCAACATAGTTGGATATGTTGATACATAAATTCGTCTATCTTTAGCTATGGTACTCTCACCAAATTTCGGCCAGTGAGGTTCATCTGGTAAATACTCTTTAAATGCTTCAAGTGCTTGTTCTCTTAGTGCTATCCTATCTACTAAAAATAGTATTTTTTTAACAACTCCAGCTCTCATTAGAGCATCAACTAATGCAATTGTAGTTCTTGTTTTACCTGTCCCTGTTGCCATTACAAGTAAAAAATCTCTTTGTTTCTTTTCTATCGCTTCCATAACAGAACGAATTGCACTCATTTGGTAACCACGACCTGCTATGTCTTTATTTATAAATTCATGTGAGAGTGGTTTTTTATACTTGGTTATATGTCGTAATCTCTCTAAATCTTCACGAGTCGGAAAACTATATATTTTCCTTGGTGGATAGTTCCCTATATCCCAAAAATAAATGTCATTACCATTGGTATAAAAACAAAAAGGCAAATCTATATTTTGCTCTTTTTTAATATTTTCACAATATTGTTTCGCTTGTTCTCTACCTGCTTGAGCATCTTTTGATGTTTTTTTAGCTTCTACAACAGCGAATGGCTTTCCATCTTGAGCTAACAAAACATAATCACTAAATTGTTCAGAATTATTATTTACAGAAGTATTGCTAAACTCTATCTGTACTTGAGCATGATTTGATACATCCCAACCAGATTTTAAAAGTTTAGTATCAATAAGTTCTTGTCTTGTTTGTTGCTCTGTCATAGTTTGTTCTACCTATTCAAAATTTTACTATTTTATCTAAAAAATATAATACATTAGCTTATGCTATCCAAAGAGTATGTTTATACTCACCATCTAAAAACTCTTTTTCATACATAGAAATGATATTATTTGCATTTTCTTCATCTAGCCCTTGCATCTCAAGTGCTGATGTACTTTGCACAAGAGAAGCCATAAAAATAGCTTTCTCTTTTGCTCTTTGTTTTTTAAGTTCATCAAGTGCTAGTATCTCATTACCTGCAAAATCTAACCCTAATAAGTTAGTGATACTCTCAATAGTGCTTAATTTAACATCTTCGTTTGCTAAGACACGATTAACTGTTCTAACACCTAAACCACTAAGCTTTGCAAGGTTTTCTATAGTAATGCTTAACTGCTCTTTTCTAGCTATTATTTGTTTTATTAAGTCTAATCGTTTCATGGTAACTCCTCGATGATTTATTGTGCCATAAATGACATTGATTTTACTTTATATCATCTTCCTTTACAATAAACATACGATTAATAAACCCTACCACTACAGAAATATCAGGATGACATCTATAACTATCAAACTTTAACTTTTTTATATCTCTTTGTCGTAGTATAGAGTGGTTATCATACTCTCTCATTAGGTGTTGTTTCTCTTTTTTATTTGGTATATGCATCACATGGTATTTATCTAGTGAGTTCATAATTCCTGAGATAATATTCTCTCTATTTTTATTAAAAAACTTAGGCTGTAACTTCATTTCAAATCGTGTGAGATTGTACTCTAAACCCTCTTTATAAGCCTTATCATAGAGATATGCTCTTTGTACTGCTTGTTGTAACTTGTTATGTTTAATCTTCTCTATGTATGTTGTAGTAGGATAAACTTGTTCCTCAAAGGTTGCCCAATAGACTGTCTTAGGAGTCTTTTT
>Ga0256837_1002276_pt1 | contig 12078 bp, 7 predicted proteins | sample 4562384metaG_FD_185976 | JGI IMG/M metagenome (GOLD analysis project Ga0256837, IMG submission 185976) | Hydrothermal vent microbial communities from Guaymas Basin, Mexico - 4561-384 | ecosystem: Environmental > Aquatic > Marine > Hydrothermal vents | place: Mexico: Guaymas Basin | collected... | reverse complement strand
TTGAATCAGCTTCAACAGTTGCAATACCTACATCAGTAGTATCAAAAATTGTCTTATAATCTAAACTCATCATAAAACATTATATGTTTAAAGAGCTTAAAGTTATATCTGTTCATTGTCTGTGCAGTTAAATGCAGATATTAAAACTTGTTCTTTTTTAGATTTTCAAGTGCCTGAGAGGACATCTCTTTTACTCTCATTGCAATCTCATTGACGCTTGTTGCCGTTTGAAGGTTGACTTTTGTGCCTTCATCTACTTCTGAGACAGCGGTATTTATTTGGTTTGCATTGAGACTCTGCTCCTTGATGCTTGACTCTATATCTACAATGGACTGTGATAGTATATTGATATTTGCATTGATCTCAGCGAGTGATTTTTGTGTGCCTTCTGCAAGCTTGCGTACTTCATCTGCAACTACGGCAAAACCACGACCATGTTCACCGGCGCGTGCAGCTTCTATGGCAGCATTAAGAGCAAGCAGATTTGTCTGGTCGGCTATATCTGAGATGATACTCACAACGCTTTTTATATCATTGGATTGTGAAACGACTTCCTGTGCTCTGCTTGAAGTGTCATCTATAGACTCGGTAATTTGCATGACCGAAGAGGTTGTAAGGTTGAGCTGTGATGCCTGCTCACTTGCAGATTTTTGGAGTGATGCCATCTGCGTTTGGAGGATGTCAGCCTGCTCTTGTAACTCTGTTGATGTTTTGTAAGTCTCTTTTAGCAGCGCGACTATAGCACAGCCAAGAGCATTTATCCCATCTACAACAGCTTTGGTTTCTCCTTCTATTTTATCATCTAAAGCAATAGAATCAAGATAGTTGTAGTGTGCATATTTATCCAGACCTACAAGTATATCCTGCATAACTTTGGATTGAATGTCTAGCATTTTATTGATTGTATTTGCCAGAGTCTGTATTTGAGAATTTGAAGCTTGTGTCTGTACACGGCACTTGTAATGGCCTTGTTGCATTTTATTGAGTACGAGGATAGCTTCACCGACACAAAGCATATCATTTTCAATTCCTTCATTGATTTGGTCTGTCTGCTCATTTACCATTTTTGCAACAATGGCAAGCTCATCACTACCATCAAGGTCTATTTTTTCTATAACATTATGGTGTCTGTTTAAAAACTCTAAAAACTGTTCCATTCCATGGCTGATTTTATCTATGGAGTTGGTGATGTTTTTACTTATAATATAAGAGAGTATCACGGTAAATAAAATAACCAGGAACATAGCAAGGGAATAGAGAAGTAGACTTGATTTCTCACTGCTGTACTTCTCATCAGAGACGGCAATAAGTTTTGTACTTAAATGATCATCTACTTTTTTGAGTAGATTGATTTTCTTTGTTATCATATCAAACCAGTAGCCGGCATCAACACCAAAACCACCTATTGTGTGTGCATTAAGGGCTATATTTCTCATTCTGTTGACTTCCGATATGGTTTTGCCCTGCATTGTTTTGAAGTAGTATTTTTGTGTATTTTTATCTGCAACTGCTAAAAACGCAGTGATAAAGGAGTCCTGTTCTGTCAAGAGTTTGACAAATTTATCTTTCATTCCAGGAAGAAATTTATTTCTGGCAAAACTGTTTGTAAGTACGGCTCTCTCTACTCCTGCACGCTCTTTTGCCATTAAAAAGTTATAAAATGCTGTCATATCCCTCGTCTGTTTTGCTGTTTGCATTTTTGAGATTAAATCTGCAACAACAGTTAAGAATTTTGCATTGTTATGTGTGTAGTATGCAATGGCTTTTTTCACAGGAAGTGAAAAGTTATCGACCCCTGCTCTTATGCTTTTTATTTGTTTAATTGAGTTGAGCGCAATTGTCAGATCTTTTTGTAACTGCGCATCTTCTTGAAAGTTTGAGAGTGTTTGTATCTCTTTTAAAAGTCTTTCTATTTTTGTATCACTCAGCAATCTCTGTTCTGGCAGCTCTTTTGTGAACTTTTTCCCGTGTGAGCCTAAAAATCCTGCGCTTGCTCCTCTCTCTTTTTGTGTTTCATGAATGAGATTAGCAATAAGTTTGGCGATATAGACTGCTTCTTTTGAGTTGCCAGAAGAGGCATGAAGGTGTGCTGCCATATAGTTTTCAACTTTTTTCAGTAAGTTGATTTTTTGAGTTATGGTTTTAAACCAATAATTTGGATCAACACCAAAACCGCCTATCTCATTGGAATTCGCTAAAATTTTTCTCATTCTGTTGACTTCATCGACAGCTTTTCCCTGCAGTGTAGCATTTAAAAATTTTATATCATCCTCTTGTGCCAGTGTTTTAAAACTCTCCATATAAGAGTCCTGTTCGGCTATAAGTGATTGTAGTTTTGTTTTTGCATTGCTTAGAAATTTGTCCTGAGCAAATGTCGCACTGCCCACGGCTCTCTCAATTCCCGCACGCTCTTTAGAGTTTAAAAAGTTATAGTATGCCAGCGTAGCATCAGCCAGCTCTGCATCTGCTGCCTGCGTTGATGTTTTGGCAATAAAGTTTAAAAACTTTTTATTCATATTGGTATAGTATGCGATAGCTTTTTTAGGAGTGATATCTTGTGCTATAACCTTTGAACGTATCTCTTTAATTCTTTGCAAATCTTGCATTGCTTTTTGGAAGTATGCTTTTGTGTCAGGATTTAAAATATCACTGCTTGCATTTTGTGTGATGAAGTTATGAAGTGCTTCGATTTTTACATTTGTCGATTTTTGCTGTTGGGGTAGTTTCTGAACAAACTTTTTCCCTTTTGAGCCTAAAAACCCTGCCGTAGCTCCCCTCTCTTTTTGTGTTTCATGTACAAGTGAAGAGATTACTGCATCAAGATTGATGATTGTGTTGTAGTTCGCATACTGGTTCTTTTTCTCTACATTGGTGTTGATGGCAAATGCTGCCATAATAATCATTGTCAGCGTCGGTAAAATAACATTAATGAGTAGTTTGTTCTTGATACTTATATGTTTTAAAAATTCCATTATTGCTCCTTGGCTTTCATCTCTTTGTAGAGTTTTTCATATTTCTCTTTTTCCATATCCGAAATAACTCTTCTACAAGAGATATAGCCTTTGGTACCTTCACAACTGACAAATGGGTAGACAGTGGCAAACACCCAGTAATAACGTCCGTCTTTTGCCCTGTTCTTGACAAAACCACGCCATTTTTTACCGCTTTTGACAGTTTGCCACAAATCTTTAAACGCAGCTTTGGGCATATCAGGGTGCCTTACGATACTGTGTGGTTTACCGATGAGTTCATCTATAGTATATCCCGCATATTGACAAAACTCATCATTTGCAAATTGTATGATGCCTTTTTCATCCGTTTCAGAGACAAGAAAGGCCCGTGTATCTAGCTTTATTTCATTAGCATCTCTACTGCTCATTAAATATCCTTAATAAAAATCAAATCACAAATTCATTTATCTATGATAAAGTAATTTTTATGTTAAAAGGCTTAAGGAGCGCTCTTTTTATGCTTCTTATAAACTTTTGCTATACTAATCTGAAAAAAACTCTTTTATAAGGAAACAAAATAGTTGAGAGTACAACAAATAGATACAAAAACAGTTAAAATTCCACTAAAAACACCTTTTGTTACCGCTCTGAGACGGGTGGAGGCTGTTGTGTTTGTCAGAGTCTGCATTACGTTTGATGATGGAAGCACTGCGTTTGGAGAGGCACCTGCTACCAAAGCGATTACAGGTGAGGATTTAGGAGATATTATCCATTCGATTGAGAGTATAAAAAATCTCCTTATTAATCTAAACGCAGCAGAAGCATTATCTGTTTTGCATAAGCAAAAGATTGGCTCATCTGCAAAAGCGGCACTCGATATGGCTCTTTTCTTTGAGATAAAGCAGCTTGTGTATAATGATAAGAGCCCGATAAAGACCGATATTACCATCAGTCTAAACGCAGCGCCTCAAATGCTTGAAGATGCACAAAAAGCATTTTGGAATGGTTATGATATTTTAAAAGTAAAGCTTGGCAGCGACATCAAGCATGCCATAGAGGCAACATTTTTGATATCTCAAGCACTTCCAGAGGCAGTGCTACTCATAGATGCAAATCAGGCATGGAGTGTTGAAAAGAGTTTGGAGTATCTAAACGCAGTAGATGGCTTGGATATTGCACTGATTGAGCAGCCCGTACTAGCAGAGGATTTAGAGGGATTAAAACGTATCACAGATGCGACAACTATTCCCATTTTGGCCGATGAGGCTGCGTTTACTCTTGAGGATGTGAAAATTATCTATGAAAATCAAGTTGCGGATATGATAAACATCAAACTGATGAAGTGTGGAGGTGTGAGCAAGGCTATTGAGATTTTAGAGTATGCCAAAGAGAAGAAAATTCCATGTATGCTTGGCTCAATGCTTGAGGGTCCGCTCTCCATAAACGCAGCATATAAGCTTGCTTTTGCCTATAGAGATGTCATTAGATATGTTGACCTGGATTCACCGATGCTTTATGCGGATACTCCTTCTGTAGTAGGAGATTTTGCGATAAAACGCAACCAGATAAAGCCAAGCACTCCTGCAAGCAATGAGGCGGTGAGTATGCCTATCTTTGCTTGAAAAACAAGTGCCGGAGCAGTGATGAATGCAAGGTCGGCAACAAAGATACTCATAGTAAAACCGATACCCCCAAGTGCAGCTACACCAAATATCTGGCTCATTGAGCTATCTTGGGGCAGTTTGGCAACTCCTGCTTTGATGGCAACAAAAGCAACGCCTGCGATTCCTATGATTTTTCCTCCGATAAGACCTAAGATAATACCGAGTGAAACCGGTTCCAAGATGACATCACCGATAGATGAAAAATCGATGTGAATCCCTGCATTTGCCAGAGCAAAAAGGGGAATGACTATCAGACTCACCGGAAGGTGCAACTGCTGCTCTAGTCGTGTTGCAGGTGAACCTACCGCGTCGATGCGATCTTTGATGTTTTGTAAGATAGCTTTTTGCTGCTCATGTATAGTGTGGTCTGTAGCGACTGGGTAGTTGTCATACTCATCAAGCAGGTTCTTTGTCTGCTGGGTGAAGTCGATAGGTGGAATCTTTGGTTTTGAGGGTATGGCAAACGCAGCGATAACACCGGCAATGGTCGCATGCACACCGGACTCAAGCATGAAAAACCACATAAATACACCTACTATAAAATAGGGAAGTGTCGCATGGATGCCAAAACGGTTCAGACTTACCATTATCAAAAACATTCCACCCGCAAGCAGTAAAAAATCAAAATGGATCTGTGAAGTGTAAAAGAGTGCGATGACCAAAACAGCCCCAAGGTCATCCACAATGGCAAGTGCAACAAGAAAGGTCACAAGTGCAGGAGAGACCCTGCGCCCAAGCAGAACAAGGGCAGAGATGGCAAAAGCGATGTCGGTCGCCATGGGAATACCCCAACCGTTTGCACCCACATTTCCATGGTTGATAGCCATAAAGATAAGAGCAGGAACAAGCATCCCTCCGATAGCGGAGAGAATAGGCAAAATGGCCACTTTGATGTTTGAGAGTTCACCGACTAAAATTTCACGCTTGATCTCTAACCCTATCATAAAGAAAAAGATGGCCATCAGTCCGTCATTTATCCAGTGATGCAGAGAGTTTTTTATCTGCAAAGAGCCTATGTCAAACTCAATCGTCGTATGAATGATATGCTGGTATACTTCATACAGAGGTGAATTGGCGACGATGAGTGCGACAATCGTCATGCCCATCAAGATAAGACCGGTTGTTGTTTGTGCGTGTAAAAAGTGTTCAAAAGGGGTGTAAACTTTTTTAAAAGCTTTTTCCCAAGGTGCATATAAAATCATAAAATATACTAACATATATAAAGTGAATTAAGAATAAATCTTGTTATAATGAATAAAATCATATGAATAAGGGTTTATCATGAAATGGTATGAAATGCCTCTTGAAGATACTTTTAAAGTATTGGAGAGTAGTGAGAACGGACTTACAAGTGCGCAGGCACAAGAGAGACTCCAAAAATATGGAGCCAACAAATTACGTGCACAAGAAGCAGTCTCCGCTGTTAAGATCTTTTTCATACAATTTAAAAATCCTCTTATTATCATCCTCTTTTTTGGTGTTTTACTCTCTGCCTACAGCGGACATACTGTAGATGCCGTAGCTATTGCTGTTATCATTTTGATAAATGTAATGATAGGATTTGTGCAGGAGATAAATATGCGCAAATCTATGGATGCGCTTAAAAATATGGCTGCACCTATGGCACAGGTTAAACGCGATGGAGAGTGGAGCGAGGTGAGTGCTGACTCTCTGGTTCGTGGTGATATTGTAAAACTGCCGACAGGTAGTAGAGTACAGGCCGATATGCGTATCATAGAGTCTAATCAACTGCTCATAGAAGAGGCAGCACTTACAGGTGAGTCGGAGCCTATAGAGAAAATAAGCGAAGCCATAACAGATAAAAATCTCGGTATAGCAGACTGGAAGAATATGGCTTTTACCGGTACGCAGGTTCTTGCTGGAAACGGTACCGGTGTTGTTTGTGAGACAGGAATGGCTACCGAACTTGGAAAGATTGCTAAAATGATGCAAGAGACTGAGGAAGAACCAACTCCTCTGCAACAGAAAATCCATGCACTCTCCAAGGTTTTAATAGGTGCTGCGTTTATCATTGTTGCCATAGTCATCGGGCTGGGGATAGAGCAGGGTATGAGCTTTGCAGATATGGTAAATATAGGAATATCTCTGACCGTTGCGGCAATTCCTGAGGGACTTCCGACAGTTGTGACCATTGTCCTCACACTTGGAGCAAAAGCAATGGCTAAAAACTCCGCACTTGTACGAAAACTGGCCTCTGTGGAGACTTTGGGTTCGACGACCGTTATCTGTTCAGATAAAACAGGAACGCTCACACAAAATAAAATGCAGGTGCTCTCTACTTTTGTTGCTGGAAAATATTATGATATTTCAGGAAGTGGATATGAGCCAAAGGGTGAGTTCAAAGATGAAAATGGCGAGCTTGTAGAAGTCACAGAGAATGATGAACTGTTGAAATTTTTACAGATCTCCGCTATCTGCAGTGATGCAGAGATTATTAAAGAAGATAACACATACTCCATCATCGGAACACCGACTGAGGGTGCTGTAAGTGTTGTCGCTGCAAAAGCAGGCATAGAGAAACAAAAGATGTTCAAAGAGGGTTTTGAGGTGATTCATACCTTTGCTTTTGATTCGGCAAGAAAACTGATGAGCGTTGTGATTAAAACGCCCGAAGATAAATACTTTGTTGTTGTAAAAGGGGCTCCAGATGTCGTTGCCAAACGCAGTAACTATATCTATCTGCATGGCGAGTCACATCCGCTTGATGAGCAGACACACAAGCATATTGATGAAGCCATAGATACTTTTGCAGCGCGGGCACTGAGAACACTTGCCATTGCGTTTAAACCACTTACAGACAAACATCTTGATTTGAGCCAAGAGGAGTATGAAAACGGTTTTACATTCTTAGGTGTGCACGGTATCATCGATCCACCTAGAGCTGAGGTTATTCCTGCTGTAAAAGAGTGTCACAGTGCCGGTATTCGTACTATTATGATAACGGGCGACCATGCACAAACAGCAGCTGCAATCGCAAAAGAGATAGGATTTGTCCAAGAGGGGTATGAACGTGTTGTAGTAGGCAGTGAGCTCAATGATATGAGCGATGAAGTGCTGCAGGAAGTTGTAAAAGAGACAGCAGTTTTTGCACGTGTTATTCCAGAACATAAACTACGAATCGTCAATGCACTCAAAGCAAACGGAGAAGTTACGGCAATGACAGGTGACGGTGTCAATGATGCACCGGCACTGAGAGCTGCAGACATCGGGGTTGCTATGGGCATCACAGGAACGGACGTTGCAAAAGATTCGGCAGATTTGGTGCTTTTGGATGATGATTTTACAAGTATTGTCAAAGCAGTTCGAGAAGGACGCCGTATCTATGACAATATCAAAAAATTCATCCGTCAGGGACTTACTGCCAATGTGAGTGAAGTGAGTGCAATACTCTTTGCCTTTGTTTTGATGAGTGATAATCCTCTGATGACACTTGCACCTTTGATGATACTTTGGGTAAATCTTGTGAGTGACGGTATTCCATCTCTTGCACTTGGTGTGGAAAAGGCGGAGCCGGGTCTTATGCGTAAAAAACCACGCTCTTCGAGTGAAGATTTTTTCGCAGATAATCTTGCTTCACGTATCATAATCAGAGGTCTTGTCCTTGGTGGTATCACCTATTGGCTTTTTCATTTTGCACTGAGCAAGGGAGCAGATCTGCAGTATGCTCAGACCTTGGCATTTATGACGCTTGTTTTTGGACAGTTGTTTCATATCTTTGATGCGCGAACATTTGCGACGCTCTACAGACGCAATCCGTTTGAAAATATCTATCTGCTCTATGCAGTAGTTATTGCTGCGGTTCTTTCTTTGTTAGTGGTCTATACTCCGCTTGGACATTTGGCATTTGGGACAGAATCACTCTCAATCAAACATATGGTCATGGTCGTAGCCATAGCTGCGTTACCGACTTTGATACTCTCCGGACTTAAAGAGGTATTTAAAATAAAATGGATATAACAAAACATTAGCAATAGTGTCACTTCAAGAAAGCTAGAGAAAAAACTTACTGAGATAGATGAAAAAATTGAGCAACTCCTTGAAAAAAAATAAAAATAAAAATCTTAATAATTTAGGTTTTAAAATTTTAGTATAATCTGCGTATGAATTTAGCGCAGTTAAAAAAACAGACCATACTATTTTTAGGAAAGCCCAGAGCATTTTCGCTCGAGGAGTTCACAGCTCAGGTAGAAGCACACGGTATCAGCCTTGTAAAAGAGTTGCAAGATGAGGTGCGCTTCATACTTGAAGGGCGGATGATGAACCCTTATGAGCAGAACCTCAGTGACGAACTTTATGAACTTAAAAAGTATGAGTTTATTAACATCGATGTTTTTGAAAAGCTTTTGGCAGATGAGATGGAGAGTGATACACTGCTGATGAGTCTCAAACTCTCAAATGACAAAGAGCGCCTTAAAGCTTTTTTGCAAAATAGTATGCTGAGTGACACACTCTTCTTTAAACTCCTCAAGATGTACTCATGGAGTGGTGAAGATTTTTTTGAAAATGATGACAACCGTGATGTCTCGGCAGCACTTATCTCCCGTTTTTACAAAAATATAGAACGTAACCACAACGTACAGTACGCTACAACAGGGATATATCATCTTATAGAGCAGACAGAAGATGCAAAACTTCTTGAGGCCATTGCACTTTTGGAACCTGTAAAAGGACATCCGAAGATAAAAAAAGCTTTGGCGATGCACAAAGATACGCCAAAGAGCGTCTTGAAGAGCTTTTTGAAAAAAGATGACACACTTGCAAAAGAGGCGATGGCATACAACCCTTCTTTGGATACTTCCCTTATCAAAGAGCTTGCAAAGAGTGAAGATCTTGCAGCTATCTTGGCGCAGAACGTAAAACTCAACGATGAACTGTTTGAGTTGCTACTTGCCTATAAAATTCAGCTTGCGCACAACCCGACACTCTCAAAAGCGATGCAAACGCAGCTGTTAGAGATGGATGATGCAGAGCTAAACGCAGCACTCGCAGCCAATAGTGCACTCGATAGTGAAGTGCTTTTGGCTCTTTTGGCAAAAGACGAGGCAGAGCTAAACGCAGTGCTTTACCAAAACAGCGCAATGCCTCAAAAACTGCTCCAAGAGGCATATAAAGAGCCGAAAAATCATCTGGCACTGGCAAAAAATCCCGCTACACCTGCAAAACTACTCGAGGAGATGTTTCACTCAGGTGATGCGGATGTTTTGGATGCTTTGGCACGAAATGAAAATACGCCTGTGGCTGTTTTGTATCAACTGCAACTTGACAGCAGGTTTGAGCGGGCTGTTAAAACAAACGCTGCGTTTGGTGCACATATTCAGAGTGAAAATATAGGATGGTTAGTATGAGAGCAAGTGATCTGACAAAGAGTCTGTCTGCTTTGGTAGAACAGAAGGTACCGACATTTCTCTGGGGTGCTCCGGGAATAGGAAAATCTTCCATAGTCAAAGAGATAGCACAGACAAAAGGGCTTGATTTCATCGACCTGCGTTTGGCATTGATGGATCCGACGGATCTCAAAGGGATTCCTTTTTATGACAAGGAGTCACACACTGCACTCTGGGCACCGCCTGCTTTTTTACCAAAGGATGGCAAGGGAATTTTGTTTTTAGATGAGTTAAACTCTGCAGCTCCGGCCGTGCAATCCTCTGCTTATCAGCTCATACTTGACAGACGGGTAGGTGAGTATGAACTCCCTGATGGCTGGGCGATAGTAGCGGCAGGAAACCGTGAGGGTGACCGTGGTGTGACATACAGAATGCCCGCACCGCTTGCAAACAGGTTTGTCCATTTTGAGCTTGAGGTCAATGTTGATGACTGGAGAGAGTGGGCATACAGAAGCGGGCTTGATGCACGTATCATCGCTTATATCTCTTACAAAAATGAGCATCTCTTTACCTTTGATGCAAAAAAAGAGACAAAGAGCTTTGCAACGCCAAGAAGCTGGGAGTATGTAGGCTCTATCTTGGCAGCAAAACTCGATAAAACACTCCTTCTTGATACCATAAGCGGAGCTGTCGGACGAGAGACAGCTGTGAGCTTTTTGGCCTTTGTTCGGGTGATGGAGAGACTCCCTGATATAGACGCGATACTCCAAGGCACTGCGTTTGAGCAGAGTGATGCGGTGGATGTTTTGTATGCTTTGAGCTCTGCTATTGTGAGCAGATACTTAAATGCACCCGATAAAGAGCAGCTGGAGAACATCTTGCGCTATAGCTTGGAGATGAAGAGCGAATTTGCCGTGATGCTGGTGCAGGATCTGCAAAGAAGCGGTGTCGATATGGGGCACTCTGCAATGTTTAAAGAGTGGGTCAAACAGTTCTCTTACCTTTTGGAGTAAGCTATGAACAGCGCAAAACTCTCCCGTGCCAAAGCAAAACTTTTAGTTGACTATCCCTACTTTGGCACACTTGCATCCAAACTTGAACTTGTTATTAATGATAATATTGAAGCTTTTAAAAGCAATGGCATCAAGCTGGAGATAAACAGTGACTATCTTGAGGAGTTAGAACTTAGCGAACTTGAGTTTGTTTTTGCAAATGGAGCTATGCACGCTTCACTTGCACATGAGGCACGAAAGAGTAAACGCAGTGGTTGGCTCTGGCAGATGGCAACAGATATGGCCATAAATGATATGCTAGTGCAAAACGGTCTGGATATGCCTTACGGAGCACAGTATAGGGAGCGTTTTAATGGGATGTATGCCGAAGAGATATATGCCGAGCTTAAAGCTGACATTTTGCGTGATGATGAAGATCTGGAGTATGAGGCGGATAACAGCGATGATGTAGAGTCCGATGAAAATCAGGAGTCTCAAGATAATCACAGAGATGAATCCCAAACTCATGAAGAGCTGCAAGAGGAGATACTCCAAGAACAGCTCTTGGCAGAGGAGGCCATATCTGCTTTGGAGTCAAAAATGCAAAGCGGTGAAGCACCGCAGAGCATAGAGCGTTTTTTTGCTGTTAAAGGTTTTGGTAAAGTTGACTGGCGGGAGGAGCTTCGAGTGGCACTCGATAGATATTTTCGTGATGATTATGTTGTGATGCCGCCAAGTAAAAAACTGCTCTACAGCGGTATCTATCTTCCTTCAAGTATTTCACAGACATTTCGTTTAGTCATCGCCATAGACAGCTCAGGCTCTGTTGATGAAGAGCTGCTCAACGAGTTTTTGACAGAGGTGAACTTCTTGATGACACTGGTGCAAAACTACCACATAGAGCTTTTGGTATGTGATGAGAAAATTCACTTGCATAAAACATTTGTAAGTGGTGAGAGTTTGGAAGTGGAGCTCAAAGGGGGAAGTGGTACCGACTTTTGTCCTGTATTTGAGTTTGTGAAAAATGAGTTTGATGATGTAAAACTGCTACTCTATTTTACGGATCTTGAGGGTATTTTTCCAAAAGAGGCACCAAATTATGAAGTAAAATGGGTGAGTAATGTAA
>Ga0256837_1002275_pt1 | contig 12080 bp, 11 predicted proteins | sample 4562384metaG_FD_185976 | JGI IMG/M metagenome (GOLD analysis project Ga0256837, IMG submission 185976) | Hydrothermal vent microbial communities from Guaymas Basin, Mexico - 4561-384 | ecosystem: Environmental > Aquatic > Marine > Hydrothermal vents | place: Mexico: Guaymas Basin | collected... | reverse complement strand
AATATAAGTTAGCAATAATTTCATGAGAATTATCATGATTATCAATACAAGATTGTTTGTGTCTTTTTCTTTGTTCTGTTAATTTACTTATCAAATTTAAATTCCTTTTTTTAAGACAACTATTTATTAAATATACATTCTATACAAAACAGCCTGAATATTCCGTATAAAACATACATTTTAATGTATGTTTTACCAAATAGCATAAACCCCTTAAATAAGGTATTTATATGAAATAAACATAACAATATAGTATATTTTATAATAAATTTATCATTTAAATTATAGTTTTAAATGTATGATTTACCCAGATATATAGGGTAGAAATTAACATTTTGTATTATTATTTGTCAAATATTGTAATATTCATACAAAATGTTAGATTTATTCTTATTTAAGTATTTATCATCCCATTCATCTCGTCTTCAGTAAGTGTTTTTACACCAAGAGTTACAGATTTGTCATATTTGCTTCCTGCATCTTCTCCATATATTAAAAAGTCAGTTTTTTTAGATACACTTCCTGATACTTTTGCTCCAAGCTCTTCAAGATCTTTTTTTATCAAACCTCTGCTTTTACTCATAGTTCCTGTTAGTACTACAGTTTTATCTTTAAAAGGGTTTTGTTTTGCTTCTATTTTTTGTTCAACTTTTGGATTAATGATCTCAAACAGTTTTAAAACTATCTCTTTATTTACTCTCATAAACTCCAAAAAAGAGTTAGCCATCTCATGACCAATACCATCTAAAGCAATAAGTTGTTCATAATTTACATTAAGTACATCAAGACCAAATTCAAGTGATATTTGCTTGCTTGCTACTTCTCCTATATGCTCGATTCCTAGAGCGTTTATCACTCTATATAAAGGTGAGTTTTTAGTATTTTGTATAGCATTTAGAAGATTGTTTATTTTTTTCTCTTTAAAGCTTTCAAGGCCTTCTAAATCTTCATATTTTAAACTATAAAGATCCAATATATCGTATATTTTTTTCTCTTGTACAAGTTTTTCAACTATCTTATTTCCTAGTCCATCTATATTCATACAGTTTTTAGATGCAAAATATATAATTGAGTTTACGACTCTTGCAGGGCAGTCAAGATTTTGACATTTGATTTGTATACCTTCATCTAGAAGTTCACTATTACATTGTGGACAAGTATTTGGTCGTGGTATATCTTTTTGAGTGCCATCTCTTCTATCTTTTAATACTTTTGTAATTTTTGGGATAATATCTCCACTTTTTATAAGTATTACTTTATCATTTATTTTTAGATCTAATCTTTGTATCTCATCAAAATTATGCAGTGTAGCTCTCTCAACTGTAGAACCATCTATTAAAGTTGGTGTTAGTTTAGCTACAGGGGTAATAACTCCTGTTCTTCCTACTTGTAAGATTATATCCTCTACAGTTGTTACTTTTTCAACAGCAGGAAATTTATAAGCACAAGACCATCTAGGATATTTTACAGTATATCCAAGCTCTTGTTGGGTTTGAAGTGAGTCTATTTTTGTTACCATACCATCAAGCATCATAGGTATAGTTTGTCTTACATCTATTACTTTATGATAAAACTCCTCGATTTGCTCAATATTTTCACACTTTTGTCTAAGAGGTGGAGCTAAAAATCCAAGATCATATACAAAATCCATCATCTGTGATGCTTTTGTAAACTCTAAGCTGTTTTGTCCAACTCCCCAAGGGTAAAAAAACAGCTTTCTTTTTGCAGTGATATTTGGATCAAGTTGTCGCAGACTCCCTGCAGCTGCGTTTCTTGGATTTGCAAAAGGAGCTTCATCATTTGCTAGTCTTGTTTGATTTATTTTTTCAAAATCATCTTTTTTGATTACCACTTCACCTCTTATTTCTATAAGTCCATCATAAGATATTTGAAGTGGAATTGAGTGTATAGTTTTTGCATTGTTTGTGATATCTTCACCTATACTTCCATCACCTCTTGTTATTGCTTGTTTTAATACCCCATTTTCATAAATAAGATTTAAACTAGCACCATCAAATTTTGGTTCACATATAAAGCTTAGATCTTCTTCAACTTTTTTGGCTCTATTTATCCAATCTTCAAGCTCTTTTGTATTAAATACATCTTCTTGTGACCACATACGACTAAGATGTGAAGCTTTTTTAAATCCATCTTTTAGTATATCTCCAACTCTTCTAGTTGGTGAGTTTGGGTGTATATGATCTGGATGTTCTTGTTCATATGCTAATACTTCACGATTTAATTTATCATACTCTTCATCTGTTGCTATTGGATTATCATCTACATAGTATGCTTTTGCCCACTGTATTAGAGTATTTATTTTTTTATTATATTGCTCTTGTGTCATTAAGCCTCTTTAGTTGTAGTTTCAAGCCAAGAAAAAAGCTCGTGTATCATTAAATTTAATGCTTTATTATAAGATTTTACAGATGAATAAGCATCTATAGAATTATTTGGTATTTTATATGAAAATGTTTTACTAGCTATATTTTCATTGTATTTATTTAAGATATAAAATTTGATTTTAAATACACTATATGCTTTATTATCTTTAATCACTTGTATCATTTTTAATAATTCACTTTGAAGAATAAAATCATATTTTCCATTTATCATAGAGGTGCTTACACTTTTATATATATTTAAACTATCAAGTTTTTGTTGTATTTGATTTTCTATCATTTTTGTTGGATATTCACCCCATTTATTTAATATATATGGGTATATTGTGAACTCTTTTTGACTATAGTAGATATTTGTATTGTTATATAGTTTTGAAGTTGTAGGTTCTAATATTTTGATATTATATGGTTGTTTTTGTTTGACTTTAGATATAAAACTATCTGTAATCTCTAAAGTATATTTATTTGTAGATGGTAGAGTTTTTGTACTACATCCTATAAATAAAATACTAAATAAAAAAAGTATAAATATTTGTTTCATTATTGTTTCTCTCCTGGACCAAATTTTGTTTTTGTGTCTTTAAATAAAAGATTACTAGGATTCTCTTCAATACCTTCTAATGTATTTTCAAGTCCTTGCATAGCTCTTTGGAATTCTAAAAAAACTGTATCCATTTTTTTTAGTGTATCGTTTGTCATCCCTTTAAGATCAAGTTTACCTTCATTGATTTGAAGTTCAAATCTATTAAATGCATCTTGTGTTTGAGCTGCAGCTGTTTTTACTACGTCTAAGGTAGACTTTAAATCTTTATTTATTAGCTCATCTAAAAATTGTGTACCTTTACTTACATTTTGTGTAGTTGTTTCAACATTATCCAATATATTTGTGATATGTTTAGCATTTTTTTGATTTACTATAAGTTCTATTTTTTTTGTTAATTTATCGATATTATGAAGTGTTGTTTTTAAATCAGCAGAGCTTTTATCTACATTTACTAAGATATCTTCTATAGATTTTAAGTTTTTATCATTTAAAAGAAGTGCTAGTTGGTTTAGTACTACATTTGCTTTTGATGTCATATCTTGAGCAGAATTTCCAAGTTTGTCAAACATAGTTTGTCCGTAGGGGATTACTTTATCCCCATTTTTATTTTTTTGAATTAAAGCAGCTTTTTTAGAGCCATTTAGAAGCTCAATATATTTAAGCCCAGTTATACCTTGAAGTGCAACAGTTGCTATAGTATCTTCTTTGATTGGAGTATATTTTTTTATTTCAAGTTTTATTTTTATTTGTTCAGAATTATTTGGATCTATTGTAATATCTTTTACTACACCTACTTCAAGACCTTTGAATTTGACAGGAGATTGGATATTTAACCCTGAAACTGTATCATGAGTATATACAACATAATAGTCAAATTGTTTCTCTTTTTTTCCATATTTACCCATCCAGTAAACAAAACTAACTAAACTAATAGTTAATATTACAACAAAAAAACCAACAAGTGTATAGTTTACTTTTGATTCCATATTTTACCTCTTTTATAATTTTAAAAATTCTTGAATAAATGGATGTTGAAGTTTTTTGGCATCTTCATATGATCCTTCAAGAAGTATTTTCTTATCATAGATTATTATAAATCTATCTAAAGCATTTTTAATACTAGCTAAATCATGTGTTACCATCACGACTGTTAGATCCAACATATCTCTTAATTGTACAATTAATTCATCAAACTCTTGAGCACTAGCAGGATCAAGACCACTTGTAGGCTCATCTAGAAATAAAAGTTTTGGATCTATTGATAAGGCTCTTGCTAATCCTACTCTTTTTTTCATACCACCACTTAGCTGTGCAGGGTATAGATGAGCAACACTTTGATCTAAACCTACCATATTAATTTTTGTATATACAATATCTTCAATAATATCTTGTGGTAAGTTTGTATACTCTTTTAATGGTACAGAAATATTTTCTAAAACTGTAAGAGATGAAAATAAAGCACCAAATTGAAATAACACACCCCAGTTTTGTTTGAGTTTATCTATTTGATTTATATTTAGTGAGGTTATATCATGATCTAGTATTTTTATAGTGCCACTTTGTATAGCTTCAAGTAAAATCATCTCTCTCATAATTGTAGATTTACCACTACCACTACCACCTAAAAGCCCAAATATTTCACCTTGATTAATTGTAAAACTAATATTATCATGTACTACTTTTTTACCAAATTTTGTACTAACATTTTTTATCTGTATAACTGGTTTCATTTTATATTCCAATTTCAGTTAATACTACTGAGATAAGAGCATTAATAGCAATTACCCAAAAAATTGCATTTACAACGCTAATTGTTGTATATTTACCAATACTATCAGTACTACCAGTTACTTGAAAACCTCTATAGCATCCAATAAGTGCAATTACCAAACCAAATACAGGAGCTTTAGTTAATCCAATTACTAAGTGTTTTATATCTACTTCAAGATACATTCTATGTATAAACTCTGCATATGATATATCAAGATTATAATTTGAAACAAGCATTCCCCCAGCCAAACCAAAAATATCTGCAAAAAATACAAGTAATGGCATTGCAATCATTAGTGCTATAATACGAGGCATAACTAAAAATATTGATGGTTCAAACCCCATAGTTCTCATAGCATCTATCTCTTCAGTAATTTTCATAGTTCCAATTTGTGCTGTAAAAGATGATGCACTACGACCTGCTATAACAATTGCAGTAATCATAGGAGCTAACTCTCTAAAAAGTGACATAGAAACCATCTCAACTATAAAAATATTTGCTCCAAATTTACTTAATTGTTCAGATCCTTGATAAGCTAATACAAGTCCAACTAAAAATACAGTTAACCCAATAATTCCCAAAGCATCAACACCTACAGATTTTAATTGTTGCATAATAGCTTTATATCTTATTTTTGTAGGATGAAGTAGGGCATATATGAAAAATACTGTTGTTTCTCCTACAAATTTAAAAAAAAGTGTAGAACTTTTTAGGAATTCTATTGTAGATTTTCCTGTTTGGTATAATAAGCTTGGTTGTTTTATAGTTTCATGTTTTTGTAATGTTACTTTGTCTTTATAAAAATCATAAAGTTTTTGTGTAGTTGCAGATATATTTTGAATTGTAATAGTAGATTTTTGATTTTTTAATTTATTTATACTATATTGTAAAAATATCATACCAGATGAGTCGATATATTCTAGTTTTTTAAAATCAAAAAAAAGATTTTTACTTGTTGTATTAGATACAAAATTATTTACTTTTGTTGAGATATGGTTTAGGTTGTTTTTATCCCATAGTCCAATAATTTCAATTATAATATCAGAATTATTTGTAACTTTTACATGAAAATCAATCATTAACTATATCTCTTACAATATTGTATATAGTATCAACCGAACTAAGTTCTACTTTTTCTCTATTTGAGTGAGGAAAATATATATTTGGTCCTATTGATGTGATTTGTATATTTGGATATTTTTGTTTAAAAATAGCACATTCAAGTCCAGCGTGAATAGCTTCAAGTGAAGCTGTTGGTATATGTTTTTTATATATATCAAGAACTTTTTGTGTAAAATCATTTTGTATAGGTTTCCAAGCTGGATATTTTCCATTTGTAGATACTTCAAAACCACATAGTTCAAGTAAACATATAGTTTCATTGCATAAATTCTCTAATTCAGCATTGTCCATAGATCTAGCACTTAATGATATTTTTACATTATCAAGTTTTGTTTGTATTAAAGCTAAGTTAATAGAATTTTGTACTACATTTAAATTTTTATCATAAGCTCTTACACCATTTGCAAAGCTATATATAAAATCTATAACTTTATCATCTACTGCACTATAATGATCTGAAATAGTATCTATTTGTTCAATAATCATATTTTTATGAGTAGGTTTTGGTTTGGTATTTGATGCTACTATTGCATTACAAGATTTTGGTATAGAGTTTATTCTTTGACCACCATTTATATCTAAAAGTATAGCTTGTGCTTCTTTGATAGATTTTGCAACTAATTTAATCGCATTTGGGATATTTTTATCTATATCAACACCACTATGACCACCATCAAGGTTATCAAGTGTGATTGAGTATAAAGTTTTATTTGTGTCATTTGTTATAGTTTGTTTGTTTGTTGAAGTTGCAAAGATATCAATACCACCAGCACAACCAATACATATCTCACCCATAGCTTCACTGTCAAGATTTAGCATATATTTTGAATTAAGTTCAAATTTTATATCATTTGCACCAATAAGACCAATCTCTTCATCACTCGTAAAAAGGTATTCACAATCTTTTTGTTCAATCATAAGTGCCATCATCATAGCACATCCTATGCCATTATCTGCTCCAAGTGTTGAGTTTTTTGCTTTTAAAAAATTTCCATCTTGGATGATTTGAGGTATTTTATTATCCTCTAAACATACAATATCATAGTGAGATTGTAAGCATAGTTTGGTATTTGAGTTTTGTTTTTTACATAAAATATTATTTACATCATCTACATAACACTCATAGTCGTTTTGTAGTGCAAAATCTTGTATATATTTTATAAAGGGCTGATGTGTTTGACTACATCTTGGTATTGAAGTAATTTGTTTAAAAATATCTATAACTTTATTCATATTTTATTATAGCAAAAAATCATTTAAATAGATTAAATCTTTATTTTATATAAAGTCTATTTATAATAATATATTATAGAATTTAAATTTTATAAAAGGTTTATAATGAATTGGGAAAATATTAAAAAGCAATTAGTAACATTTTTACAGCAAGAAGTTAAAAAAACTGGTCTAAATAAAGTAGTAGTTGGTATTAGTGGTGGATTGGATTCTGCTATTGTATCTGTACTTTGTAAAGAAGCATTTAAAGATAATATGAGTGGAGTATTTATGCCTTCACATTACTCAAGTGATGAAAGTATAAAAGATGCAAAAGAGCTTTGTGAAAAATTTGATATATCGTATGAAATAATTGAAATTGCACCTATGGTTGAAGCTTATGAACCACATATGCAAGGTGATAAACTTAGAATTGGGAATTTTTCTGCAAGAATGCGTATGAGTGTACTTTATGATATTAGTGCTAGAGAGTCTGCACTTGTAGTTGGTACTAGTAACAAAAGTGAGATATTATTAGGATATGGTACATTGTATGGAGATACAGCATGTGCTATTAATCCAATAGGACAACTATATAAAAGTGATGCTTTTGAATTTGCTAAATATTTGGGAATCCCTGATAGTATTATAAATAAAAAACCAAGTGCAGATTTATGGAATGGTCAAAGTGATGAAGAGGAACTTGGATACTCTTATGCAACTATGGATGAGATGTTAAAAAAACTTGTTGATGAAGATCAAACAAAAGAGCAGCTTGTTAAAAATGGCGCAGATGAAAAATTGATAGATATGTTACAATACAGAATAAAAGCAAATGCATTTAAAGGTAAACTACCAACAATTGCACAAATAAATTGGAGTGAATAATGAAAGAGATACCATTTTATAAACCATCAATTGGTACAGAAGAGATTGACCAAATTGATGATGTTTTTGAGCTTAAAAAAGAATCAAAAGTAGAAGAGTTTGAAGAAAATATTGCAAATTTTGTTGGTGCTGAACATGCAATAGCGACTTCAAATGGAACAGCAGCATTGTATCTTGCTATGAGTGCTATGGATCTAAAAAGAGGTGATAAGATCCTAATGAGTGTAAATGCTTTTCCAAATGTACCTGAAGTTGTAAGACATTTTGATGCAGAACCAATATTTATTGATATTAATATGGAAGATATGAATATAGATTTGGATAAATTTGATGAATACCTTACCCAAAATAAATCTAAAAAGCTAAGAGGTGCAATTATTAGTTTTATAGCTGGACAAACACCAAATTTAGAAAAGTTGTATGAGATTACTAAAAAGCATGGTATTGTTTTAGTAGAGGATGCTACAAATGCTTTAGGTGTGACATTTAAAGATGATCCTATTGGATCACTTCAAGCAGATATGACAGTATTTTCTATGAATCCATCAAATGGTAAGAGTGCAGTATCAAATACTGGAGTAATAGTTACAAATGATGAAAAATTAGCTACTAGAGCAAGATTACTTAGAACACATGCTATTACTACTACATATGATGATTATGGAAATTTAGCATATATTTATGATGTAGTAGATATTGGATTTAAATTTGATGCTAGTGAACTTGAAGCTGCATTTTCTCTTGCACAATTAAAGAAAACAAATAAGTTTATTAAAAGAAGAAAAGAGATAGCAAAGATATATGAAGAGCGTTTAACAGGAGTTAAACATATAACTGTGCCTAACTATACAGATGAGCATATTTTTACGCAATATATTATAAAAATATCAAGAAATAGAGATGCATTTGCTAGAGCTTTAAAAGAAGAAGGTATATCAACTGGATTAAATTTCATTCCGCTTCATTTACTTACTTATTATAAGCAAAAATATGGGATTAAAATTACAACATTTCCAAATGCACTTACGTCATATCAACAAATATTATCATTACCTATGTATCCAGGTCTTAGTGATGATGAGGTTAATTATGTATGTGACAAAGTTATATCTATTGCAAAAGAGTGGATTTAAAATAATTGACAAATAAAAACCTTGTATCTTGGGTTGAGAAATATCTGTTTTTCCCAACCCCTTTTATGCAACTAATCTCTATGGTTATGTTGCCACTTACTTTGGTATATTGTTTAGTAATATCATTTAAAAGATCAACTGCAAAAGCAAAATATTTTGGAATACCTATTATTAGTATTGGTAATTTACTTGTGGGTGGCACAGGTAAAACTCCTGTTACAATTGCATTGGCAAAAGATAGGCAAAATGTAGCAGTAGTATTACGTGGATATGGAAGAGTATCCAAAGATATGATAGTGGTATCAAATGGTAAAAAAATATTGTGTGATGATATAAAACAAACAGGTGATGAAGCTATGCTTTTGGCTTTGGCTTTACCAAATGCTGTAGTTATTGTATCAAAAGATAGAAAAGAGGCTATTATAAAAGCAAAAGAGCTAGGATGTAAAGTTATTTTTTTAGATGATGGTTTTTCAAAATATGATATAGAAAAATATAATATTTTAGTTCGTCCTGCAAAAGAGCCTACAAATATTTTTTGTCTGCCAAGTGGTGGATATAGAGAACCAAAGATTATGTATAGTACTGCTCATCAGGTTTTGCTTGAAAATAAAGATTTTAAAAGAGTAGTAAGATTTAAAAAAGATGATAATTTTGTAGAAGAATTACCCTCAAATCTAGTAGTAATAACTGCAATTTCAAAAGCAAATAGATTACTTGAGTTTTTACCAAAAGATACAGTAATGGAACTCTTTGAAGATCACTACTTTTTTACAAAAGATGATATTGATAATATCTTAAAAAAATATACAAATCACAACTTTATAACAACACAAAAAGATATGGTAAAACTAAAACAGTTTGATATACCAAATCTGTATCTAATGGATCTGCAAATAGAGTTTAGTGAAGATTTAGATCTATCAAAAATTGATGATTATATAAATTTAGCTTACAAATAAAATACTAATCCAAATAACACTACAAACAATAATAGATAAGAATACTATTGTACTTCCTACATCTTTGGCTCTTCCTGCCATCTCATGATGTTCTAAAGTTACTAGATCAACTACTCGCTCAATAGCACTGTTTATAGCTTCAGCAATCAAAATGCTAAAATATGAGATAAACATAAGAAGTTTTAAATAAAGTGAGATATCAACCAATAATATAATAGCTATTGCAGGAATTAACAAAATAAGCTCTATTTTAAAAGAGCTTTCATTTTTAATAATATCTTTTAGTCCTTTTAGTGCATAAGATGTGTTTTTGATAAAGTTATATTTTGGTTGATTTCTCATAATTAACTTTCTATAATATGCCCAACAAATTTTGAACCATTGTCAAGTATAACTTCACCTTTTCTAAATCCCAAACCACAAGCTTCATAAGCATAAAATACTCCAGCTTGGTAGTAGTTGCCATCTTTGTCTTTAGGAAACTCTACAAACTCTTGGAATATTGATTTATGTCCATCATAAGGTCCATCAATAGATTTTTCAACTACACCATTTTCATCTATGATTTTTGTATTTGCTCCCTCTCTGCCAAAACATTTTTTTTCTACATGTTTTTTGTTTTGAAGTGGTTCAAATGATGTTTCAAGTAGTAGCGGATGATTTGGGAAAAGATCCCATAATATTTTCATAAAACCTTTACTTTGAAACATTAAACTATATGCAGGATTAAAAATAATTGCTTTTTTGTCATTTATAATTTGTGTTAAAATAACTGCTAGTTCACTTTCATCTATTGCCATATCTTCCCAAGGGATAAGTTTAAACCAAAATTCAAAGATTTCATCATCTTTACTTATCCCATCATCACTAAAACCAACTTTATCAATATACTCAAAATCTGTATTAAATCCAGCTTCGCTTGCTATATGTTGAAGTAGTTTTGTAGTATTTTCCTCTTCATCATTCCCACTAATTGATGAAAAAAGTATTTTCCATCCTAGATCTTTGTAATACTCTTCAAACTTTTCTATATCACTATTAAGTGTGATTATTCTTTTAAAATTATCTTTAATAGCTTCATACAAATTGTTAAATTGACTTGCTTCGTCAAGGTTATTGTATTTTAATATAGCCCATTGGATAATTGCTGTCTCAAAAAGTGCAGTTGGAGTATCTGCATTGTATTCAATTAGTTTTATTGGTTTGCCATCAATTCCACCTGCAAGATCAAATCTTGAATATATATGCCAGTGTACATCATCTTCCCAAGATTTTTTAATAATATCAACGAGATTAAATGGGATATTAATCTCATGAAAAAGATTATTCTCAATCACATATTCTCCAGCTTCGCAAAACATATCATACAGCTCGTTTGTAGCATCATAATAAGCATTTGCTTCATCTTGAGTGATTTGTATAACTTGATCACTTATATAAGAGCTGTTGTCATTGTCTGTGTGCCATGTAAATCCAATAGATTCTAAATAAGTATTATCTAATGGTTTAAGATTTAAAAAGTTCATACTCTATCCACCAAAAAAACTAGATCTACTAGATGAAGATTTAGTTCTACTCCCAAAGAATCCACTTTTTTTATTTGAAGCTGATGATTTTCTTGCACTTGCTTTTGCTTTTTTGAAACTATTTACACTTTTTGAAAAAGTAGAAGGTGATTTATAGTTTGTTCTTCTTTGTGCTTGATAGTTTGGATTGTTAAAAAGTTTATTTCCTATATAGCTTCCTATCATAGCTCCTGCAATTGAACTTAATAAAACTCCACCAAGTCCCATACCACCATTTGATACTTCAGCTTGATCTGGATTTGTAAGAGCTGAAGTACCATTGTCTATTTTGATTGCTTCTTGTCTTACGAGTTCATCAATTTCTGCTTTTGTTAAAATTCGTTCACTTCCATCAAGCTCTCTTAATAAAATTGTTGTATGTTTACTTGGAAACTCATCTGCAATAGTGTATCCACCATTTGGTAGTTTTTCAATTACTACAAAAGCATTTTGTTTTTGTGCTGCATTTGTAAATGCACCA
>Ga0256837_1002272_pt1 | contig 12114 bp, 13 predicted proteins | sample 4562384metaG_FD_185976 | JGI IMG/M metagenome (GOLD analysis project Ga0256837, IMG submission 185976) | Hydrothermal vent microbial communities from Guaymas Basin, Mexico - 4561-384 | ecosystem: Environmental > Aquatic > Marine > Hydrothermal vents | place: Mexico: Guaymas Basin | collected... | reverse complement strand
GGCTAATTTACTAAATGAAGCTTTGCCTGAAGGATTTAATTATACTGTAGATGGTACTGTAATGACTATAACAGCAAAAGACATAGGTACAGCAGGTAATGACTTTACTATAGACTGTGATTATGTAGGTGGATTAATAGGCAACCTAAGTGGTGGTAGTGATAATCCAGATACTGACTGGGTAAAAGAAAGTGCTACTACAGTTAGTTATACACCTAGAGAGATAATAGTAGAAGATGACTCTACAAGTACAGCATTAAAGACACCTATTAAAGTACAACAGAATGATAGTGTTATATTGGTTAATAGTGATAATACAATTGATGAAGTTTTATTGGGAGAGGTTAGAGTTGGATTATCAAGTACATCATTTATAAACAAACAAAATAATGCAAATGCTGAAAATTACTATGATGTGGATACCAAAACTTTTACATTTCCAAAATATGAAGCAAGCTTTTTTTTAACAGATGAAACCACTAATTATTTACTTCCATCTTATCTTAATGATGTTATTTTTTCTTTCGAAGTTCAGCTGATGTCTGAAGGCAACTCAAATGCACAACCTGCATTTGTAGGTTTTGAGTATATTGATGTTAATGATTCTGATAATAATGAGTTTTTATATGCTGTGATAGGTGGTGGTGGTAATGGTAGTATAACTAGTGAACTAACAAGTACAGACAAGCTACTATATACAGTAGATACATTAAATAATAAACTATATATAGGGAATGATGAAGTAGCTGATATAAGCAATCTTAACAGGATAAACATATATGCTGGATACTCTGATGGTATGGAAGCAATCTGCACAATAAAAAGTGGTAATTATACAGCAGCAATAAATCAATCAGAAGTACCTACTAAAGCATTCTTCAATGATACCTTAAAAGCAAGTATAGCATTAGAAGAAACAGTAAATAGAACATTTTGTAAAGATGTAGTTTTAAGTAAATCAAGTTCAACAACAACAGAGTTTATAGGCACTAATGCAGTTAGTGGCTTATTGAAAACTGGAGATAAAGTATTACTTGATGATATAGAAGTTGTTACCACTGATGTTAATGAGGATACAGGTAGTGTAGATACACACGATATATTTGGTGATGGTAGTTGTGTTGCCACTTATCAACTAGATGAAGATGCTACAGACTTAGGTGGAAATTATGATGGTACAGTAAGTTTATCAGGAGACTATCTATCAGCCAGGTACAATGATGGATTTAATGGGGCTTTTAACACACCTGAAATATCTGATAGTGAAAAGAAGTCTATATCCGTATATGTGTATGTACCAGACCCTACTCCAACTAGTGCTTATATATTTACAATGTATAAAGGGTTCAGATTAACATTAGGCTATAATGGTGATGGTGACTTTGTATGGGAAGCAGGGGGCACGAATGGTAGTACAGATGGTTCAGGAGTTACACTAGGCGCTATTAATCATTTTGTTATCTCTGGTGATGGGGCAGATTCAGAGTACAAATTGTATATCAACAATACACATATTGAGACTATAACAGCTGGTACTACTACCATAGACAGAATAGATACATTAGGTGGCTATAGTGATACTGATAACTCATCCACAAAACCTTGGGATAATTTAATAGACCAAGTAAGAATATTCAACCGTGCATTAACAGCAGATGAAGTAGATGCACTATATAATGAAGAAGCTACTAAATACACAGTAACATTTGATGAACTATCAAAAGCTCCAGAAACAGGAGTTATACCCGATAGAAGCACAACATTAAATACAGTTTCTAAAACATTTGATGGGAATAAGTTTACTAAGACATTTAGTGACCTAGAGAAACAAGGTAGATGCATACAAAGAAAGATAATAGCAGAGAAAGCCGGAACAACAGTATTAGAACCACTACAAACTCAAATGTATAAAGGAGGAGAATAATGCTAGAAGTAAAAAAAATAACAAAGAATAACAGAGTACAAAAACAAACAACTTATATTAAAGAAAAGCTCACTCAAAAAACAGCAGAGAAAAAACAAGCAATTCTTGATATTATCTCTGAAGGAACACAATTATCTCTACTTGGCAAAATAGTCGAACAACTTGGTGATAAAGCAGAATTAGATACACCTGAATTTCACTTAGCAAAGGCTCTTTTTGCTCAAATAAATACAATACTCGAAAAATAAAATCCATATAGGACTTTTCTTCTTTTTATAAATAATATAAAAGGAGGAACTATATGGCACATATTGTAAAAACAAGTTCAAATACGCTCATTAAAAAGAAATCATCAACTGATATTACTCAACAAAGTTTTATAAGTTTTAAGAAAGATGTTCAAGAAAATAGAAATTCAATACAAAGTATAAAAAATCAAACAATCAATACTGACATTGTATATACAGATTCCGAAACAGGCACAAAATACAAAATATATATTAAAGACGGTGAAGTAACCTTAGAGGAGGTAGAATAATGGCAATAGGTGATATAAAAATATTGGGAGATAAATCTTATATTGATGAAAAAGATTTAGAAGGCAAGGTATTTTATGTAAATAGTACAGATATATTAGATGAAATTCCAGAAGGTTACCTTATAGTGACTAAAGATACAAATGATTCTTTTATGATTCAAGATAAATCTAAATTGCAAGCAGGTGATACATATGAGATTCTTAAATCAGCGGGCTCAGAAGCTTTTAAGCAAGTAGGTAGTTCAGGAACTATTAAACCGGACATAGATAATTCAAAACTGGTAATGAATGAAGGAGCGCAGACAGAAATAATTATAAACGATTACAACAGTGTTTTAAGGTATACAATAGAAACAGGAAGTGCCCTTACAGTAACCAGAGATGGTAATAAATTAATAGTTAAATCAGGAACTATTTCCGAAGAAGACTCCCCTTTGGATACATTTTTTAGAATCAATTCAGCTGCTGTTGGAGTAATGCCAAGTGACTGGGTAAATTTTGAAGTACAAATAATTAATGTTCCTATGACAAGTGACCAAATATTAAGTAATGTTGATTTTATAGCTAATGGAATTTTTATTGGTGATACTTATATAGAAAATAAAGTAGAACAAGAAATGGGTTATTGTGCAAGTGGCAGTATAGATTTAGATGCTATGCCTAGTGATGGTAATTACTTAGATTTAAATGGAACCAAGTTTACATTTAGAGATGAACCAGATGCAGATAATGATGTAGCCATAGGAGCTAATGCAACTGAGTGTGTGGCTAATTTACTAAATGAAGCTTTGCCTGAAGGATTTAATTATACTGTAGATGGTACTGTAATGACTATAACAGCAAAAGACATAGGTACAGCAGGTAATGACTTTACTATAGACTGTGATTATGTAAGTGGATTAATAGATACATTAAGTGGTGGTAGTGATACTCCAGATACTGATTGGGTAAAAGAGGGTGCCACTACACTTAGTTATATGCCTAGAGAGATTGGCATCTTTGATACAACTACAAAAGATACATTAGAAACACCTACTGAAATAGTTAAAGATGATAATCTTATTCTTGTAGATAAAGATAACAATATTAATGAAATTGTTGTAGATGAAGTAACAGTTAGTGGTAGTACTGGCATTCACGACATATTTAATGATGGTAGTGCAATAGCTACTTATCAGTTAAATGGCGATGCTACTGATTTAGGTGGTAATTATGATGGAAATTGGAATGGAACCGAAGCATATACTACAGGTAAATTCGGCAAATGTATAGATATTGGAAGTAATGATGACAATTATGTAAATGTTTCAGTACCAACCAATGGACTTACCGAATTATCTATATCTTTTTTGTGTAAATTAAATACTACTGATGCAAGACAAACCTATTATTTAGGAAACTCAAATGACAAATCAGTGTTTGAATTTAATAATACTGATAATAAGTTTTGGGACAATGGTATGAAAAGTGATGATAGTGATAGCCGTGTTTGGAGTGGAGAAAAATTTGATCCAAAACCAAATTTTAATAATTGGGTGCATATTGTACAAATTTATAAATCTGGTGAAAATAAAGTTTTTGCTAATAATGAATTAGTTTGTACATCAAGTGAAACTTATACTGAAATTGGAGCAGATATAGACAAAATAGGTAAAGCTAGTGTAGATGGCGCAACTTATTCTGGAGATGGCTTAATAGACCAAGTCCGTATATTCAACAGAGCATTAACATCAGATGAAGTAGATACACTTTATAGTGAAGAAAGAACTAAATATACAGCAGCAATAAATCAATCAGAAGTACCTACTAAAGCATTCTTCAATGATACCTTAAAAGTAAGTATAGCATTAGAAGAAACAATAAATAGAACATTTTGTAAAGATGTAGTTTTAAGTAAATCAAGTTCAACAACTACTGAGTTTATTAGTATTAATGCAATTAGTGGCTTATTGAAAACTGGAGATAAAGTATTACTTGATGATACAGAGGTTGTTACCACTGATGTTAATGAGGATACAGGTAGTGTAGATACACACGATACATTTGGTGATGGTAGTTGTGTTGCCACTTATCAGTTAAACGGAGATGCTACAGACTTAGGCGGAAATTATGATGGTACAGCCGGTGATAATATAACTTATGATAGCGGTAAGTTTGGGGATGCGGCAGTTTTCAATGGCGATATTATCGCCATTGAAACCATTACATTAAGTAATTTTTCTGTTTCAGCGTGGGTATGTTTTTCAGATGATGAATCTTGCTGGCTAATCAATAATGGTGATGGTAACAATGCTCTACAAGCTTGCCGTATTGATTCCGACGGTAGCTCTAGAATAGACGTCAATACTGATGGGGATGATGGAGATATTGCTACAAGAGACCTTAGTGATGGTGCATTTCACCACGTAGTGTTTATTAAAGATGGTAGTAATGGTAGTGTGTATGTTGACAATTCCAAATATAGCTATGACGATAATTCGTTGAGCACTAAAGATATGAGTATGAAGCAATTTTGTCGTGGGGATTTTAAGGGTCAAATAGACCAAGTAAGAATATTCAACAAAGCACTTACATCAGATGAAGTAGACACACTTTATAATGAATATATCCTTAAATACACTCTAACTTATGATGAGTTATCTCAAGCTCCAGAAACTTGTGTAATACCTGATAGAAGCACAACACTAAATACAGTTTCTAAAACATTTGATGGAGATAAGTTCACTAAGACATTTGGTGACCTAGAGAAACAAGGTAGATGTATACAAAGAAAGGTAACAAAAGAGGCAACTACTACATTACTGCCACCATTTACAACAGACTTATATAAAGGAGAAGAATAATGCTAAAATATAAAAAAGAAACAAAAGGAATACTTATCACAAGTACTCCTATTTATACAGAAGAACAAAAAATAGGCAAAAAAGCAATTAGAGAGGAAGCTGTTACTAAATTGACTGTTCAAATTGAATCAGGAAAATCTTTTGATGCCAATAAAGAAGCAAGAATTAACATTATTAGTGCTATTTTATCATCTGAGTTTTTAGATGTGACAGAAACTCCTTGGAAGCTTTCTAATAATACAATAGCAACAGTAACATTAGACGAACTAAAAGAGGCAAATGCACTAGCACTTGCTAAATTTGGAAATACAATAGGTATTTAATAACTTTCTATTTTAGTGTTTTTTATATACTATTATATAAAAATACGAACAAATATAAAAGGATATAGATGCGTTGTATAAAAGTTAAAGAATTACTTATACACTATATCCCAGTAATGAATAGAAGAAAGATGCTAAAATCAGTGCAAGAAAATCTTAAAAATAATATTATATAAATATTTGTGTAAACATACTAAATGAAGCATTAAGACTGGCTAGGATAGAATAGCACCAAACCAGTATAAAAAATTAATGACTGTGAAGTTCTTATATCACTATAGAAATTGTTCTATAGAAGTTATTAAGAAGCAGTAAATAAGGATAGTATAGATTTATATTACTTTGCTATTATTAAAATATATCTAATGAATATATTGGTTTAAAATTGAGATATGAGTATCCGTGAGGACCTCTCAAAAAGTCTCGACAAATAAAATTAGGAGAAATAAATGGCATATAATCGCAAACCGAATTACCATTTTAGGGATAAAAACCAAACTGGTATAGATAAGATTCCTCTTGGAAGAATGATAATAGTAGAAGACTATGACGGTGAAGTAAAAACTTTTCTTAAAAAGTCAAATACAGGCATTGATTCAAGCACCACAATAGAAAATTTTGCAAAATCACAAGATAAGAACCATTCAGAATTAGTGGAATATCAAAAAATTCAAGGTGCAATAGGTAATATTAATAATCCATTATTGGATTTACCACTAAATAACTCATTAGCTATGAAACAAGGTGTTGGTAGTGTTACATTTAGTAGAACTACTAAGGCTACATATATAGATAGGTACGGAGTGTTACAAACAGCTGATATAGATGAACCTAGATTTGAGAAAGATGGATTATTGATTGAGGGCGCAAGTACAAATTTACTTACATATAGCGAAGAGTTCGATAATGATGTTTGGACTAAGACACAATGTACTGTTACTGCAAATGATACTGTTGCTCCAGATGGCACTAATACAGCAGATAAGTTATCATCATCAAGTAATGATGATAATGATACTTTAATAAGTCAAACTTATTCAACTGATGTTGTGGAGGATGACGTTTATGCTGTATCTGTATTTGTAAAGAAAGGTAATACTGACAAGATAACCTTAAGTGCTTACTTTAAGGGTGAAAATGAATATAACTATGATTTCACATTTTCTACTGAAACTGCATCCAACTCTAATATGAAAGTGCAGAAATTAGATAATGGTTGGTATAGATTATCTTATAAAATAATTGCCACTGAAGATAGTGATGATGCCTATGTAGCAGCAAGAATTTGGGGTATAGGCAGAGGTGTAGATGGAACTACTGATGATCATAACTATGTATGGGGATTTCAATTAGAAAAACTGCCATTCGCTACAAGTTATATACCAACAACAGATAGTGCTGTAACTAGAGGAAATGATTTATGTGAGGTTACTGCTAAAGATAATATTCCTATAATAAATGAGGGCTTTACATTTTTAATGACTTATACAAGTAATAGTTTCATACCTGAAAAACATCTAATTGATTTTGGAAGTGCCGATAGAGCAGGTTTCATCCAACAATATGGAGATGCTGGCTTTACTTATTGGAATGGAAGCACTGACTTAACTAATAAAAAAAGTGATATGGTTTTAAATTCTGAACTTATAGGAAGAACAGCAAGAATGGGAATGGTTGTTATAAATAAATTACCTTATTGTATTGATGATGGGATAATTATTGATAATTCTTTAACTAGAGAGGCATCAATTAGTGTGCCAACTACTATTAAATTTGGTGGTGGTAATCATACTAACTTTGGGTATATTAAAAACTTTAAGATATGGGACAAAGCACTTACAGCAACGGAGGTAGCACTTGCATAGTTTTAACCAAGAAGCAGAAGATAGATTAATAAGATATTTAAAAGGAGTATATGATGTTAAACGATAAAATAATATATTGCAACGATTTAGATGCATTAAAAGCGAAGTTAAAAGAAGATGGGTTTTATGATGAAGAAAGTAAAACTTACACAGTTAATCACGCTCTAACACCACTGCAATATAAAGATAATACATCACTTAGTTATTGTAGAGGATTTAGTTTAGATTTAGAAGAGTACACAATGCTTGAGAACTTAGGGACATATGAGAGTATTGTACTTGATGAAAATAGTGATAAGTTAGATAAGTATAAGAGTGTATATGATTATGAAAAAGTAATCGAGTATACAGATGAAGAGGGCAATACACAAAGTTATACTAGACCCTTTAAAATAGGAGGATTTGCATAATGGCAACAATAGTACAGAGTAATGATGAATTGAATAAAGGTAATTTACCTTTCAAAGTAGCTGATGCTACTAATGATGATGAAGCAGTTAATTTGCTACAAGCAAAAAATGGAGAATTATTCCAAATTGGTGTTGGGCAGACTTGGCAAAATGTTAGTGATGATAGAGATCCAGATGTTACTTACACTAACACTACGGGTAAACCAATCTTAGTGGCTATGGGAGGTTATGGAAATGATTCAGATAGAAAGGCCTACATTGATGATGTAGAGCATTTTATCTATAGTAGTGGTAGTATTCAGCAAACCGCATTATTGCTTGTACCCGCAGGTAGCACATATAAGAGAGACTCTTTAGACACAAGAACTATGTGGTTGGAATTAAGATAAAATGATAAATATGAAATATTATAAAGATGCAAACAATAGTCCATTTGAATTTGAAGATAATGCAACTGATGAAATAATCACTAAAGTAGAAGCTACGCATAATACTATTTTGACAAAAATCACTAAAGAAGAGTTTAATATTATAAAAGCTCCTACATTTAAGCAATTACAATCAAAGAAGCTGTCTGAAATTAAGTCTTCATATTTACAAGCTAATCAACAAGATATAGCTTATATGGATACTACATTTCAAGCAGATAATGAGAGCCAGTCATTAATAGTATCTGTACTCAGTGCAGGAAGTGTACCAGATGGGTTCTTTTGGCTAGACACAACAAATAACCAAGTAAGTATGACTTATGAAGACTTGCAGGGTTTAAGCTTAGCAATACTAGCTAAAGGTCAAATTAACTTTGTTAAGTACCAAGACTTAAAGAAACAAGTGAAAGATGCCACTACTCAAGACGATTTAGACGGTATTGTATGGTAGTGATATGAATAAACAAGAATATATTAAAAAGTTTGAAAATGATACTAAAAAAGAAGCAGAATTATGCGGCTGCTTCTTGTTCTTGACCAGCTAGGGAATGTAGTATTTTTCAATGGCTCGCAAGATGAAACTATTAGTTCACATATAGGCAGAACAGGAAGGCCAAAGGTTCTGGTAGATTTAGTTTTGTATAAAGATGTAATTAGATTACCACAAAATAATCGTACTTAATAGTAATACTGCATGTAATAACTTCATCTTCAGATGTTGTATTATATGCAAGGTCATCAATGCTTTCAATCATACAATTTATAAATTCTAGTTTTAATATTTTATTAGAATTATCATCGTGAATTTCAAGATAACTATATTTTTCTATTTGTTTACCTAATTCATTTTCAGGATTTCTCATTTCAAGTATTTTATTCATTATTTCCTTCCAAACAACCAAATCTTCATCTATTATCAAATTCAAAGTCAAATCATTAAATGTTAATGTATCTCCTTGAATATTCCCCATTACAGACCTTGCACTCGTTTGAATATGACTAAATGATACTCCTGGGAGATTAACCTCTTGTATTGCGTATGATGTTTCCTCTTCATTGAAAAGATTTGTTTGAAAAAAGAAATTGCTATTATGACTAAATGATCTCATGTTTCCCATCGTGTTCTCCTTTTTATGTTATTTATAAAAATTAAGAATTTTTTTGTTATAATGTTTCTATATAGATTTTAGGAGTAATAATATAAATGTCATTAGAAAAATTAGATAAAAAAACATCAATAAGACAACATGTCAATGAAAGTGACATAAGGTTTGAATTATATCATATGAAATATGCCAATCAACTTAAAAGCATTAAAACAATGAGTACACAGGAGATTCAAGAAAAATGGGATTATGATAATCAAAAAAAGATTAACAGATTTACAAAAGACCTTCAAAAACCAGAATATCAAGATAGTGTATCTCAACAAGCTTTAAAAGCAAATATAGAATATCTCAAAAATCTTCCTGCCCCAATATCAGAAGATATGATTCAAGAGAATTTTTCTTTACAGAAAGAGGCCTACATAACAGACCTAGAAAACAGATATAAAGATAAAAGTCAGCCTTTTGAAGCGCAACAAAAAATAAAAGAAAGTCTGAATTATATTAATGATTTAGAGTTAAAAATAGACCCGTCAAAAGAAAGATTCGGAACAATGTTACTGTTAATGATAAAAAATATTAGGACAATGCCAAGTTTCTCAGGATATAGTGAAAATTGGGCTACAGATTTTTATAGTAATGCCATTGAAAAAATACTCCTTTATCTTGATAATTTTGATGTGAACCTTTTATCGAAAAGGACAGGAGAAAAATCAAAGGCTTTTGCTTATGTAACGCAAATTTGTTTTAATGCTTTTATTAATATTATTAATATCAGGAAGGCAGAAGGGGAATTTCTAAAGGATACCATTTCCTATGAGACACATAATTTTGATGGTGTAAAAAACATGCTTATTCAAGAAATAAAAGATACAGATCTATCTAATGAAGATAATAATAAAATTAATATAAATTCTATATATAAAATAAAAATAAACAAAAAAAATAATCCAGAAGAAATAAAAGAAAAAATTTCTAAAGGATATGAAATGATAGAAAATATCAATGAATCCCTGAATAATAATAGAGCAATAAAGCAAGAAATTGAGTATATCAAAAAAAATACTTCAGAAAATGATAAAAATAAAGATTATTACAATTACTTAGAGGATTTGAAAAAGGAATTCATTGACATAGCAGAAAATGTAGAAAAAACAATATTATACATTCAAGTATCAGATAAAAGTATTATAACAGAAATATCAAAATTATTAAATGACATTAAGAATAAAGATAATAGCATTAATCTTATTGTCAGCCCCAAAACACCAAAAGAATTATTTTTAGAGTCACAGAAATTAAAAGAAACAAAAAATAACAAAAAGAAATCAGTAAATGGATATGACTACGAAACAGGTTTAACAAAAAAAGAGCAGGATTCATTATTAAAACTAGAAGCTGACATAATGGAAGAAAATGAATTTAACAATGAGTGGTAAGGAAAGGAGACTGAATGAGAGAATTAGATAGTAATATTATAATCATAGGAGATATTCATTTTGGCCTCAAACGATTCTCCATTACAGTATTGAAGGATCAAATTAAAGTATTTACAGAACAAATAATACCTTATATGAAAGAAAATAATATAAAACAAATATTTCAATTAGGTGACATTTTTGATAATAGAATGATAGCAGATATAGTATGGTTTGAAACACTAAAAAGAGAGTTTTTCGATGTATTAAGAAATGAAAACATAGAATTGTTTACATTAAAAGGTAATCACGATATTGCTTTAAGAGAGAGTTTAGATATAGCTCTGATAGATACAGTTTCGGATATTTATGATAATGTCCATGTATTCGGTGAGAGAGAATATATAAAAATCGGCGAGATGAATGTATATGTAGTGCCGTGGATAACAAAAGGACAAAAATTAAAGAAAAATGAACTAAAAGATCAGGATTACGTCCTTGGGCATTTTGAGGTTAGAAATTTTGCTATGGTTCCTGGTGTCATAGATGTATCATCAGAATTAACCGAAGCATTTTTCCAAGAAAACGAAAGACTCAAAGGAGTATTCAGTGGGCATTATCATCTTAGGAATATAAAAGGTTTTCTTAAATATTTAGGAAGTTTGCATCAATTAAATTGGTCAGATTATAATGATATGAAAGGATTTTATCATTTTGATGGATTTTCATTAGATTATATCCCAAATGAGTCATCCAAAAAATTCATTAAGGTTAAATATGATGATTCCAACATAAAAGATAATAAAACTATTGAGGTCAAAGGCCTAAAGTCTTATTCATTATACCTAAACCCTGAGGAATTTGAAGATTTACTTCCCATACTCAAAAAACATGAGATTAAGACATTCATCAACAAACATAAAGATGATTCCTATGAAGAGGTTCTATACAAGATGAAAAAAGCAGACCTTAAAACATCAATTGTAAATAACCAAGAATTAAGTGAGATTATAGGCACAGATTACATTGTTGATGCAGATGCTATTGACCAAAAAGATACAAAATCTTTGATTATAGATACCGTGAAAGAAAATAGAGAGGATTTACTTCCTTTACTAAATGAATTACTGGCAGAAGTGCAAACAGATAACATAGAAGGATAATATATGAACGACAAAAAATATAAAGATTATATACAAGAAATGGCTCATGAGACAGGTATAAGCTCATCAAAGAGCAGAAAAAGTGATTGGGATAAA
>Ga0256837_1002271_pt1 | contig 12116 bp, 7 predicted proteins | sample 4562384metaG_FD_185976 | JGI IMG/M metagenome (GOLD analysis project Ga0256837, IMG submission 185976) | Hydrothermal vent microbial communities from Guaymas Basin, Mexico - 4561-384 | ecosystem: Environmental > Aquatic > Marine > Hydrothermal vents | place: Mexico: Guaymas Basin | collected... | reverse complement strand
TTAAGATCAAAAACATCTTCATCACCTGGTGTGAATTTTTGTATCTCATTTTCATCAGCACTTGCTGCCCCACCACCACTTAAACCACTCATTTTAAGTTCTAAGTCAGCTGGACTTGAAGCATTACTTTTAGCTTCAGCTTTAGTAATTACACCCTCATTATATAAATCAATAAGAGATTGGTCAAAACTTTGAGATTTATATATTGGTTTTCCAGCTTCCATAGCATCTTTTATTTCATAATCTCTATTTTCCATAATTAACTTTTCAATAGTAGCCGTTCTAACAAGAATCTCCATAGCTGCTCTACGACCACCATCTTTTGTTTTAACTAATCGTTGAGATATTATTCCTTGAATAACACCAGATAAAGATAATCTTACACGATTTTGTTCATTAGTTGGAAATGTTGAAATAATACGGTTAATAGTCTCTTTAGCATCTAATGTATGAAGAGTTGAAAAAACTAAGTGACCTGTATCTGCAGCATGAAGAGCAAGGTTAATTGTTTCCATATCTCTCATTTCACCAACAAGTATAATATCTGGATCTTCACGAAGAGCAGATTTTAAGGCTTTCCCAAATGAAAGTGTATCTTGACCTACTGACCTTTGGTTAACAATACATTTATTATCTTCATGAACAAATTCAATTGGGTCTTCAATTGTAATAATATGTTTCTCTTTTGTTCTATTTACTTCACTAACAAGAGCAGCAAGTGTAGTTGATTTACCTGAACCAGTAACACCTGTCACTAAAATCAATCCTCTTTCAACTTCAACAAAACTTTTAATAACTTCTGGAAGATTTAAATCATCTAATTTTGGTATTTTAAGTGGAATTACACGAAACACTGCAGATATTCCATTCATTTGGTAAAACATATTTACACGAAAACGACTATCTTCATCAAATGGATAAACCATATCCATCTCTTTATTCTCTACAAATTCTTCATATCTCTCACCTAAAAGTTCTTTTGCAAAAGCTTCAGCTTGTTCAGCAGTAAAAATTTCTTTTCCAAGTGGCTTTATACTACCTTGAACTCTAGCTCTAAAAACAGATTCTGCTTTTATATGTAAATCACTACCTTTATTTTTAACCATATGTGAAAGATATGCTCTTACTTTTTGTAACTCTTTTGCTCCATCTATTGCCATTATAATTTCTCCATAATTTAATTTATTACTACTATTATTATTTTTTATATAAAACTATTCCATACTTGTTCCAAATATCCCAAGTTCTGCTAATTTATTAAAACATTCATCATTTTTTACACTTTCTGCTAGTACCTTTATATTTAAAAGTTTAGATAATTCACATATAGATTCAACAAATTCTTGCTTATTCGAATCTATAACTAAGCCATTTGTATAATCTCTAGCTAATCTAATATAATCTAAATTCAACTCTTTCAATACATCTAATGAGATAAATTTTATCTCAAATCTCTTTAAAATAACTTTTGTACCTTTAGAATGAGCTAATGCTATAAAAAGTTTAAATACTTCAATATCTTTTACACAAGCATAAGCGGTAATACTAAATACCAATTGATGAACTATCTTTTTATTTTCATCAAGAAATTTTTCTAACCATAATATAAAAGATGAATCAGTTAATGAATCAAAAGCTAAATTAATCAAAAGTTCATATTTTATATTATATTTATAAATATCATTTACAACTTGTTGAATAACTTTTTTATCAAAATCCACTACTCTATGATATTCTTGAGCAATAGAGATAAACATCCCTATAGAAATATTTTTTCCAGTATTGTCTTTTACAGAAGTAAAAACTTCTTTTATTAATACTTCCTTTTTATGGTTCATAGAAAAAGTTTGATGTGTATATTCTATTTTAAATTTATTATGTTCAATAATATTATTTAATAAATCTTTCCATTCTGTTGTATCTAATATAGAGTTATTTTTATCACCTATATAAAATTCATTTACACCTATTTGTTTAGCCATTTCATAAGAATTATGCGATAATAATAAAAGTTCCTCGGTTGTACTATACTGATTAAATGGTGTTACACCTATATGAGCTACACTTAATAAATGATATTTTTTAGCTAAATTTTTAAATCCACTTTTAATATTTACAACTACTTTTCGTATCTCTTTATAATTTGATTTTTTAGATATTATTGCAAATGTTGAACCAAAAAATCTATATACCACTACATCTTTATCACTATCTTTAAGAACACTTGTGAAATCTCTTAAAAATTCATTAATTATTGTATTTTCATGATTTGTAGTAAACTCTTCAAACTCATCTATTTTTATATATAAAATATATCCATCTTCTTTATGCGTAAACATATATTTCATATCTGAATTAAATGATTGTTCTTGATGTAAACCCGTAAGTTTATCACAAAGTAATTCTTCTGTTATTTTTTCTATATTGCTATTTAATTTAAGAATCATATTCTTTATTTTTATAGACATGCTATTCATAGAGATAGCAACATTGTTAAGTTCTACTGTCCAAGGAACTGTCTTAATTATCTCAAATTTTCCTCTAGCTATATTTTTTGCTAACAATTCCATATTTTTTAATGGCTTTAATAAAAATTGTAAAAATATAAATAATATAACTATAGAGATAAAGAAAGAGATTAAAGCATAATATAAAGCACTTTTTACTTGCTTAAATAATTGAGAATAAGCTTCACCAGCATTAGCGGTAACATAGATAATAGCTTTAGTTTTCCAACCATTACTAATTTCACTTTTAGTTTCAACCATTTGTATTGGTAATAAATCTATAAACCATTGTGGAATATTTTCAAACTTTTCCTCTCTACTAACTTTAACTAAAACTTTATTAATAGTTATTTCACTAAACGTACGAATAGAAACATTATCTCTATATGCTGTATAATAAATCTTAATTTTTTTATTCTTAGGAAAATTTTTAGTTGGTATAAATGAGTAAGTTTTTGTTTTTTCAGCTATTTCATCTAAATCATAATCTTCTAATTTAGATAACTCTTCATTTAAAATATCATCTTCATCTGAACTAATTATCTCTCCATCTAAACTATTTACTGATAAATCTTTTATCTTATAACTGCTATTTATATCTTTATTATTTTTAATAATTAACTTTTCTGAAAAATTAAATTCAACATCTTCTAGTCGAATCTCCTTATAAAAACCTCTATTAGCAATAGCTTTTATTGTAGCTTTCAATTCAGGGTCTGTCTTATTATCAATAATTGATTTTAAACTTAAGCCTAAGTATGTTGCTGTATCTTGTGCTTTAGTAGTAGATTCCAAATATAAATAATTTTTAAAATTATTTACACTTATAATGAAATTACCACTAAATATCATAAAAAATATAAATGATATTATTATGTATAGTTGTTTAGAGAGAGTCATTTTATTTCCTTTATATTAAACTATTAGATTCTTGACATCATATCTTGCCATTTTCTTAGTTTATTACTACCATGTTTTTTTAATGTTTTTGTTTTATTTTGAGCTTCCCAAAGTCCAGATGCATTAAAACTATAAATTGGTTTTAAATCTTTTCTTTTTGTTGCTAATTTTAACTTTTTATCAATATTATCTAAAACAATTGGTGTTGATGTTCTTCTATGGTAATAATTCAATACCATATGTGCTTCATCATAACCTCTTATTCTTTTTTTAAGTTTTACATAAGTAATTTTTAATTTCGAATCAGGTACTCCTAGAATTCTTAATGAAAAATATTTTGCAATAGCATAATCTTCACAATCACCAGCACCAACACCTATAAATTCAAAAGGTGATGCCCAATAGTCTTCTTGATGCCAAACTTTTCTATCTGGAATATATCTAAATTTATTAAAAAAGTCATTTACAACTTTTAATTTTTTTAGGATTTTTTCATCTCTTAAACTTTCAATCATTTCACTCCAAAGTACAGCTCTTTTTTTAGCCTTTTTACCATACTTTCGTTCAATTTTTTTTATATCTACTGATGAAATAGTATCTAATGTTTTTAAAGCATAAAGATTATAAAAAAAAATAAAAAAAATAACTCCAATAAATATCTTTTTCATAGTTAATTTCTAATTATCTTTTTAGATTAAGTTTATTATCTCTCATGTAATGAACCATCTTTAACCTTTAAAATTGGTTTCAAAAAGAAATCCATTATAGTTTTCTTACCAGTTACAATATCTACTTTTGCTATCATACCAGGGATGATAATTAATTTTTCACCATTATGTTCCAAATAATTTTTATTAGTTTGAACTACTATTTTGTAAAAACTCTTACCCTTTTTAGATTCCATATCTTTTATACTATCTGCTGATATTTCAATAATTTTTCCCTCTAATCCACCATAAATTGAAAAATCATAAGCAGTTAACTTTACTAAAACTTTTAATGTTGGATTTATAAATGCTATATCTTTAGGGTCTATTTTTGCTTCAATAAGTAAAATTTTACTTTCAGGAACAATCTCAATCAAATCTTCACCTGAACGAATTACACCACCAATAGTATTTACATTTATCTGTTTTATTATCCCATTTACAGGAGATTTTATAACTGTTTTTTCAAGTCTATCATTATCTGTAACTAATCGTGCTTCAATTTTTTTTATCTCACTTATCTTTTCTTGAAGTTCAATAGATATCTCAGATTTAAAAAATTGTAATTTTTCTTCAATTTGTGCTGAAGATTCTTGAATAGATAATTTTGTACGAGGTATTGACAAAACAGCCGCATTTAAATTACCTCTTATAGAATTATATTCTTTTTTAATATTTAATAATTCTACTTTAGATTTAGAACCAGACCTAACCATTCTTTCTATAATAGATTGTTGTGTTTTTACAAATTTTAAAGATTTTTTCAACTCTTTTACTTTTGAATATATTTCAGTCAATTCCTGTTTTTTTTGTCTATATTGTAATTGAATAACTTTTAATGAGTTTTTTCTTTCAAAAAATTTATTTTTATAAATTCTTTCCTGATTTCTAACATATTGACTTGCTTGTTTTTTAAGTTTATTTGGACAAATTAATTTATGATAACTACCTTTGTAGTTTGTATTTAACTCTTTTTCTAATCTTATTTTAGCTGTTTTTAATGAAAAAATATTTTCTTGTGTTTCTTCAAAACTAGCTTGGAATCTTGTTATATCTATTTTCATTAAAGAATCGCCTCTTTTTACAAACTGCCCCTCTTTAGCTAAAATATCACTCACTATTCCTGTATCAAAATATTGAACAACTTGTATTTTACTTGATGGTATAACCTTCCCATTTCCAGATGTAAATTCATCAATTTTAGCTATACTTGCCCATATTATAAGAGATATAACAGTAGCAATAATAGTGAAAAAAAGCACATTTGCCCCAGTAGTAGCTTCTTCATTACTTACTCCGTGTAAAGCATTTATAAATTCTACATCAGAGTTTTTATCTAAATTATTATTTGACATAATTACTATTAACCTTTTACTTTAGTAGAAAATATCTCTTCTTTTGGACCATCTGCTATTATTTTTCCATTTTCAAGTATTATAACTCTATCAACTAAAGTTAGTAGTGCCATTTTATGTGTAATAACTATAAAAGTTTTATCATCTATAATTTTTTTCATTCTATCTATGAAATCTTTTTCACTTTTCTTATCCATAGAGTTAGTTGGTTCATCCATCAGTAAAATCTCTGAATTAGATAATAAAGCTCTAGCTAAAGTTATAGACTGTCTTTCTCCACCACTTAAACCATCACCTCTTTCACCAACAATAAAGTCATAGCCCTCTTCATGCTTATCTAAAAAATCATGAACACCAGCTAACTGAGAAACTTTAATTATCTCTTCATCAGTTACATATTGTTCACCAATAGTTATATTGTCCTTTATACTTCCCATAAATAAAAAAGCTTCTTGAGGGACACACCCAATAGCTTGTCTTAAATCTGCTGGATCTATTTGCCTAACATCTGTTTTATCTATTAATACAGAACCATCAGAAGGGGAATAAAGATTCATCAACAACTTACCAATAGTTGATTTTCCAGACCCCATTTTTCCAAGTATAGCAACTTTTTCACCTTTTTTAATTGTTAAATTTAAATTTTTTAAAGCTGTATAGCCTTGTGTTTTATAACTAAATGTAACATCTTTAAACTCAATATCTCCACTTAAATATGGTCTACTTAAAAATTTATGATTACTTTTTTCTGTTTCCATTTTCATAATACTATCTATATCTTTTAAAGCTATCATTGTTTTATCATATCTTAAAAGCATATTTACAATATTTCCTAATGGACCTAAAACTCTACCATTTAGAATCATAGCAGCTACTATACTACCCATAGAAGCATCACCATTTAAAGCTAAATATATACCTACAATAATTATGGATACTATTGCTAATTTACCTACTAAAGCAGTAAAAATACTATTTAATTGAGATAAAAACTGAAGTTTTTCACTATAGTATGTTGTCTGTACAAGAGCTTGATCCCAATGTGTTTTCATTCTATTATAACCACGGACACTTTTTACAATCTCTAATCCAGAAACAGTTTCATGAAGAGTACTCTGCTTTAATTGCTCCTCTTTAGAAGCTTTTTGAGCTATTGCTTTTGTTTTTTTTTGAATTATATATGAGAATATTAAGATAGTTACCATTGATATAACTGGTATCCAACCTAAATTTCCAGAAAAATAAAATATAACCCAAATAAATAAAAATATAAAAGGGATATCAACCAAAGTAGCAACAGTAGCACTTGTAAAAAAATCTCGAACACTTTCAAAAGATTGTAATCTACTAACAAATTGACCTGTTGAAGATGGCTTTTCATTTAACTTTATATTTAAAACTTGGTCAAAGATTCTATGAGACATAATAACATCTGAACGCTTTCCTGCCTTTCCAATGTAATATGCTCTTAATAACTTTAAAATAAAATCAAAAGCTAAGACAATAAAAATACCAAAAGCCATAGCCCACATTGTTTCAATAGCATTATTTGGTAATACTCTATCAAAAATATTTCTCATAAATAAAGGAACTGCTAAAACAAAAAAGTTTATTATAATAGAAGCTAAAATAACTTTTCTATATATATGCGCACTTCTAAGTAATGCTCCAAAAAACCATTTTCTAGGTTCGTCTATTTTTATCTCATCAGAAATTCTATTATTAAAATTATATGTTGGTTTTACTATTATTAATTTATCTATATATTCAGACTTTAATTTATCTAAAGATATTTTAGTTTCACCCTCACTCAAACCAGGTAATATAATAGTTGCTTCAGTATCATTAAAATCAATTAAAACACAAGCTCTGTTATCACTTAAAAGTATTACTGAAGGTAAAGCTAATTTAGAAATTTTATCTATTTTTCTTGTTACTATTTTAGAAACTAGCCCTATTCTTTTGGATGATTCCATAAAATCATCTACATTCATAGAAGAATTATATATAGCAAAACCAGAGATTAAAGATGCTTTTGAAACTGCTCTTTGATAATATTTAGATAAAAAAACCAAAGATTCTAAAAGTGAATCTACTTTTCTATTTTCACTTAAATGTTTCAAATTAGCATCTTTTAACATAAGACTATTCTAACTCTAATTCTTTAGCAAGTTCATCATCAGTAATTGATAACTCTTTTTTAATTTCTAATTCAGATTCATCTAGAACATAGGGAGTACAAACTTGATTTTCTTCACTTAAGATAGAATCACTTAACATATTTAGATTATATAAAATATTATAATACTCATCATACAGAGAAAACTCTGTCTCTACATACAATAATCTGGTTCTAAATAGTTCTGTTTCTGCATTTAGAACATCTATAAATGTTCTACTACCATCTACTAATTGTTGATTATAAATCTCAACAATTTTTTTATTATCCTCAATAAAAGATTTTAAATTTTCTAGTCTATCTTGTATTTTAATGTAACTATCATAAGAGTTTCTAACACTATCTGAAACATCATCTTTAATCGCATCTAAAATTTTTCTTTGTTCTAAAAGAAAAATTCTCTCTCTCTCTTTAGAAAGTTTATCTTTCCCACCATTATAAAGATTCCAATTAGAAATCAATCTAGCTCTATAAATATCTCTTCTACCATTTTCAGGCTCTGCTAAATCATCATCCCATTCACCTTGAAGTTGAAGTTTAAGGTCTGGTTTATATCTTGCTCCTTCAACTAACACCTTAGATTCATGCTCTTTTATTAACGAATCTTGAGCATTTATTTCTCTGTTTTCTTTCATAGCTAAGTCTATTGTTTCTTCAAGTGTTAAAGGGATTAACGAATCATTAATAATAGGACGACAAATATTTCCATCTAACTCAATTCCTGTCAATCTAGTATAACCACTACGATTCTTCTGCTGATAAAGTTCCTCTTTTATAATATCATCTTGAATAGATTTTATTTTAGAATCAACTTCATATCTATCTAGTATTTCACCAGATATTTCCTCTTTTTTTTCAGCTAATTTCAAATATTTCTTATGTACTTTAACTTTAAATTTATCCAATGATATTAACTCTTGAGATAAAACAAGTGCTGTATATTTATTTACAGTATCTAAAACTAATTTTTCAACTTTATCTTCACTTGTAAATTTTACATTTTTATATCTATTTTTATATAACTCAACCTCATTTGGTGTTTTACCACCATCATATAACATTTGTTCAATTTTTAAACTTGTATTCCAACCATCTTTATCACCATCTTGTTTACTATTATCATCTAAGTTGTATTTAGTTTCAGAAGCTTCTATATAACCAGTAAAATCAATTGTTGGATAATAATCTCCCTCTTGTATATCAACATTTATTTTATGTGCTTTTCTTTTAAAATTTTCTGCCATAACATCAGGATTTATATTGACAGTAGCATCAACAGAATCTCTAAGACTAGTAGCCTCTATATTTACACTTAGCATTGTTACACAAATAACACTAGCCCATAATTTATAGTTCATTTACAAATCCTTCTTACATAATTATATATATTCTACCATAAAGTGATTTTAATTATCATAAAGCATCTATTATTTTACTTATATATAATCGGAATCTCAGTATACTAACTCTGATGGATAAAATATTTAATAATTTAACAATTTTATATATAGAAGATGAAAAAAACATAAGAGAAACTTTAACATCATCTTTACAAATAATGTTTAACTCTGTGTTTGCTACTGAAAATGCTGAAGATGCTCTTGAAATTTATACGCATAAACATATAGATATTATATTAAGTGACATAGGTTTACCTGGGATGGATGGTATAAATTTTGTAAAAATCATAAGAGAAACAAATAAAGAAATTCCTATCATTTTACTAACAGCTTATACAGATACAGATATTTTACTAGAGGCTATTAAACTTAAACTAATTAGTTATTTAACTAAACCAATAACATTAGATACTTTACTTAAAGCATTAAAAGATGCTCAAAATGAATTACCTAAAAAGAGTATAGATACACTTATTATCACTAATAATATTAAATATGATATTAAGAAAAAAATACTCTCTAAAAATGGTAATAATCTACATTTAACACATAGTGAAGATAAACTTTTAAATATTTTTATTGATAATAGAACAAGAACTTTATCTATTATAGAAATTAAAGAACTCTTATGGGATGATAGTTACTACACAACAGATACAGCTTTTAAATCTTTACTAAATAAACTTAGAAAAAAAATAGGAACAAATACTATTAAAAATATTTCAGGAGTTGGATACTACTTAGTTTTAAGTAAATAAAATCCACTAAGACAATGGTAATTCTATTGTAAAACAAGCACCTTTTTGTTTATTTATAACCTTAAGTTTACCATCCATATTTGTTTCTATAATTAATTTTGACATAAAAAGACCAATTCCGGTACCATTAAGTTTTTTATCTGTAAAAAAAGGTTCAAAAATTTTATCAATTGGTTTTACACTAACTCCACCACCATTATCTTCAACTTCTAAAATAGAATGTGTTTCATTTTCATATACTCTAATCGTTATCTGAGCATCATTAATATTTTTAGAAATAATAATATCTTTAGCATTCGCTATAATATTCATTAAAACTTGAGCATATTCATTTTTATAACCATAAATTCTAGGATTATTTTTTAAAATAATATTTAATTTTATGTTGTTATTTGATAAAGAGGAACGAACCATATTTACAACTAAAGCAGTTTGTTTTGTAACAAAAAAATACTCTTTTTTCTTGTTTTTTGAAAAGAAATCCCTAAAATCTTCAATAGTTTGAGACATAAAAGATAAAATGGTATTTGATTTTTCTATTGTTTCTAAAATATCTTCATTAGAGATAGAACCAACTAACTTTATATTTGCTTCCATATTTAACATTAATGTAGATATTTCCATCAACGGTTGCCTCCATTGATGACCTATATTACTAATAACCTCACCCATAGAAGCCATCTTAGATTGCTGTATAACAATCTCATCTTTTATAGAATTTTGATTCTTCAAAAAATTAATTTCTTTTTTTAAAGAACCATTTTCCTTTTTTAAATTTTCTATTAAATCATCTTTTGTCATAAAAACTCTCTTATCTAATATATATTATGATTAGCTTTCTATGTTAAAGGTTTTAGAATAAAGATACAAATTTATATTCTAAGTAAAAAGATAGAAATAATTTCATAACAAATGAAACAAGAATCTATAAGATACAAGACAAAAATTCGCAGAAGCTAATGGTAGGCTTTAAGAGTTTTCAATGAAGTAGATTATAACCTCTTATTTCACCTATAGAGCAATATTTAAAAGATTCATCTTCTGCATTGAACTTTACTTAATAAGCTAAATTATTATAAATCTGTATCTATATCTTCTTCAACAAAAACAGATACACTTGAATCTTTAGTATTTGTATACTCATAAAAATCACCATCAACACCATCAACTTTTGTAGTATCTTCTGATTTCACCCAGTCTTCACTATCTTTAAAATCAATTACATCACCATCATCACCAACAAATACAAGGTCGTTATCAGCATCTGTACTTTCAATAACATCTTCTAAATCAATTTTAACATCTTGATTTACACCATTATCCATATCTATAACTTCAACATTTCTAATATTTAAATTACCTAAGTCTATACCCTCTTCAGAATCACCATCATCAATAAAATCTAAATCTAAAGTATCATGACCATCACCCATATCAAGAGTACCTTTGGAATCTAAAATATTATCTTGGTCTGTATCTAATTCAAAATGATTTTCTTCTATGCCACTATCTTCTCTACTTTCAATTTTATAACTTTCAATATTTTGTAAATCATCAAAATCTATCGTAATATTACTTGTTGAACTATCAGTATCCGTTCCTTCTGGTTTATCACCAACTACTGTAATATCATCCCCAGATTTAACAGCATATCCATCAACAATATACGAATTATCACCTGTAATATTTGAAACTTCATCCAACACTACTGGTGAAAGAACAGTTGGTATATCTATAACTGGAGATGAATGAATATGCTCAATTTTAATCTCTAAAGTTTCATGCTCTGAATTAGTAACATAATATGTAACTTCATCAATAAAGTGATGGTCAAAATCTATATCACAATCAGTATCTGAGTCACTGTCTGAATCTGAATCACTGTCTGAGTCACTGTCTGAGTCTGAATCACTGTCAGAGTCACTGTCTGAATCTGAGTCGGAGTCTGAATCACTGTCGGAATCACTGTCACTGTCTGAATCTGAGTCACTGTCTGAATCACTGTCAGAGTCACTGTCTGAATCTGAGTCGGAGTCTGAATCACTGTCGGAGTCACTGTCTGAATCTGAGTCGGAGTCTGAATCACTGTCGGAGTCACTGTCGGAATCACTGTCACTGTCTGAATCTGAGTCGGAGTCTGAATCACTATCGGAGTCACTATCTGAATCTGAATCACTGTCTGAATCACTGTCACTGTCTGAATCTGAGTCACTGTCTGAATCACTGTCACTGTCTGAATCTGAGTCACTGTCTGAATCACTGTCACTGTCTGAATCTGAGTCGGAGTCTGAATCACTATCGGAGTCACTG
>Ga0256837_1002270_pt1 | contig 12118 bp, 8 predicted proteins | sample 4562384metaG_FD_185976 | JGI IMG/M metagenome (GOLD analysis project Ga0256837, IMG submission 185976) | Hydrothermal vent microbial communities from Guaymas Basin, Mexico - 4561-384 | ecosystem: Environmental > Aquatic > Marine > Hydrothermal vents | place: Mexico: Guaymas Basin | collected... | reverse complement strand
AACAGAGTGCTTCACTTGTAATGAAACAAGAAAAGCAACTCTTTACTACTCCACAGATCACAATGACTGTCTCAAAACTTGCAGGTTCAAATGCCGTATTTGTTGCTGATGATGTAAAAGCAATGTTGGAAAAGCATAAAGATCAACTGCATAAAATAGGAATCAATTATAAAATCACACGTGACTACGGTGTGCGAGCAGATGATGCGGTAAATGAACTTGTACATCACCTTGTTATCACTATTGCTATTATCGCTGTAATGCTTGTTTTCTTCCTTGGTTGGAAAGAATCACTTATTGTTACCTTTACAGTACCGGCAATTTTGGCAATCACTCTTTTTGTGGCATATATGACCGGTCAGACTATTAACCGTATTACACTTTTTGCATTCTTGCTCTCACTTGGTCTGCTTGTGGATGCTGCCATTATTGTTATTGAAAATATTCACAGACACCTTCATGATCATAACAGTGAACATAAAGATATGGATACGCTTCTTATTAAAGCAACAGATGAAATAGGTCGTCCTACAAATATTGCGACCCTGGCTATCATCTTGACAATGGTGCCGATGATATTTGTCGGTGGAATGATGGGTGAATTTATGAAACCAATTCCACTTAATGTTCCCGTAGCTCTACTTGCTTCACTTATAGTTGCTTATATCTTTACACCATATTTAAGTCGTAAACTACTCAAAAGAAATAATCATAAAGATACTCAAAAGGAGGGAAATTAAATGCCACACAATCACCATAAGGGTAAAAAATTTGAAACATTTGTGTACAATACTTTAAACAGCCCTTCTAAAAAAATATTTGTCATTCTTGCTACACTTGTAGCACTTGCCGGCAGTATTATGATGCTACCGACAAAAACTGTTGTAGCAAGAATGCTACCGGGGAAAAGTGCCAACACGTTTAATGTCTATGTCACAACACCTGCAGGCAGTTCTATTAAACAAACAAAAGCAGTATCGCAGTGTGTAGTTGATCAACTTATGAAAGAAGAAGAGATAACTGATATAGAATCTTTTTATGCTCAAGGTGCTCCACTTGATTATGCAGGATTGGTAAAAGGAAGTGCGCTCAAGCAAGGAGAACGTTTTGCAGAGCTCGTTGTCAATCTAACAGACAAACATGAAAGAGCTGAAAAATCATTTACTATGGTACACAGACTTCGTCCAGAGATTAAAGAAAAATGTGAAAATCTTGTACAAGGAACTACTATATCTTTTATAGAGATGCCTGCAGGTCCTCCAACTCTTGCAGCTATTGCTGTTGAAGTATATGGTCTTTATAATGATGAAGTTACAGAAGTAGCGCATGATGTAGCCAAAATTCTTAAAGCAACACCGAAACTTGTTGATGTAGATATTATGAGTGAAACACCCTATGACAGATACCAACTTATACCACTGAAAGATAAAATTGCAAAAAGTGGACTGAGTGTCGAGCAGGTAAACAATATCTTATACCTTGCATTTAAAGGGATGGATGTTGCTGTTAAAAATACTATTGAACTCAATGATCAGGTAGGAATTTTTGTATCACTAAGCAAAGAGTCGCAAAGACTTGCAAAGAAAGGACTCAAAACTCTAGAAGCCAAACTCAGTTCTTTATATCTTATGAATAAAAAAGGGATGATGGTTCCACTGACAGAAATTGTTGATATCATTAAGATACAATCAACACCTACAATCTATCATAAAGATCTTCGTACTATGATAAATGTAGTAGCAGAGGCAGATATGGAGTCTCAAGTTTATCCACTGTTGGAAGCCAGAGAGAAGATGATAGAGTATTTCAACGCTCATGGTTTTGAAGTAAAAAAATCTCCTGGAATTTCTACATATATGTTTGATTTGACACTTGTCAATAAAAAAACAGGTCGTGAGTTCCTGCTTCGTTGGGATGGAGAAATGAAAGTAACACTCGATACATTTAGAGACCTTGGTGCTGCATTTATTGCTGCACTTATTCTTATCTATCTCTTACTTGTGATCTACTATAAATCATTTGCTATAAGTGGAATAGTACTAGCAGGAAGCTTCTTATCTATTGTAGGTGTTATTGTAGGTCACTGGGTTGCAGACTTGGTTACAGTCGATACTTTCTTCCTTACAGCGACATCTCTGATAGGTTTCATTGCTCTCATGGGTATCAGTTCACGGAACTCTCTACTTCTTATTGACTTTGCTAAGTCATTGATGGAAGAAAAAGGCATAGAAAAACGCCGTGCCATTGCCATTGCAAGTGCTACACGGGCAAAACCTATTATGCTAACAGCAATCGCTATCATTTTAGGTTCAGCACTGCTTGCAAGTGATCCTATCTTTGGTGGTCTTGGTGTTGCTCTTATTTCTGGTACGGTAGCAGCAGTTATTGTATCACTTATCTTTATTCCGGTTCTTATGGACAATACAAAAGCTATTTAGTAGCTTTTGTATTTCACCTTCTCATGCATAAGTGGTAGGCAATAAATAACTTCATAGTTTCATTAGACTATGAAAGAAATCATACATGTTTTTAATTGGGTTTGGTATAGGTTAGGAGAGAAAAAGTACTACTCTCCAAAAGAGAGTAATAATAGAAGAAAAATTAAAACTTATAAACGAGCGTAACTAACACTTTTACAAGCTTCTAGTGATGCTAACTCTTCAAGCGTCTTATCACTTACAACATTATCAACAAGGATAACAGCTAATGCTTCTTTGTTTGCATTTCGAGCTAAAGAAAAATCTGAGATATTTACATTATTTTGTGCAAGAATAGTTCCTACACTTCCAATAACACCCGGTACATCAGAGTTTTTAAAGAGAATCATATCTCCCTTAATTGCTACTTCATTGTCAAAACCATCAATAGAGACAATTCGTTGCAGACCATCCTCAAAAATAGTAGCAGAGATCGTTGTAGTACCCTCATTTGTTGTCAGTTTTACAGTAATGAGATTTTTATATACAGCAGAATCACCAAGGTTTACAGCTTCTACTTCCACATTTTTCTCTTTTGCAACAAAATCAGCATTTACATAATTAATAGTCTCCGTAGAATGGCTCATTGCTCCAACTGTTACAAAAGTAGCTAGTGACTCCACATAGTTGCCTATCTCGCCATTCCCTTTTACTTTTATAGAGACAATTTTAGACTTATTAATTTGTGAAGCCATAAATCCAATTTTTTGTCCCATTTCTAAAAATGGTTTTACAAATGGAGGAATTTTACTCTCATCGATCGGTAAGTTCATTGCATTTGGATATGCAATTCCTTTTGCAGCTGCTATTGCATTCTCAGCTGCCTGTGTACCGATATTGTACTGAGATTCATAAGTATTAGCACCCAAGTGAGGAGATACTACAATGTTGTCTAAATCAAGAAGCTTATTATCCGTTGCCGGCTCTTTGCCAAATACATCAATCCCTGCAAAACGGATTTTTCCGCTTTTTAGTCCATTATAGAGTGCATCTTCATTATAAAGATCCCCTCTTGCACAGTTTACAAGAACAACCCCATCTTTCATTTTAGCGATCTCTTCTTCACCAATAATACCAATAGTCTCTTTATTTTTTGGAGTATGAATAGTAATTACATCACAGCTCAAAATGTCCTCAAAGTTCTTCGTATATGTCATATCAAGATCAGTGACTTTTGATGGGTTAATATAGGGATCATATGCAACAATATCCATCTCAAATGCTTTGGCACGTTTAGCTACACGACTACCAATGTTACCAAAACCGATAACACCAAGCTTTTTGCCTTTAAGCTCATACCCGTACCACTTCTCACGTTTCCAAATTCTTTGGTTTTTAAGATGATCGTGAGAGTATGGAAACATTCTCATACATGAAAGCATATGTGTCATAGTAAGTTCTACTGCAGCAATTGTGTTTGCAGTAGGTACATTCATAACAATAATACCTTTTTTTGAACATCCAGGGATATCTACATTATCAACACCAACACCTGCACGAACAATTGCCTTTAAGTTTGTTGCATGTTCTATAAAGAATGAATCAACATCTGTTGAACTTCTTGTAATTGCAACATCTGCTGTTGGAATAATCTTTTCAACAAGCTCTTTCTTATCAACATCCGCTGCCATTACAAAGTTAATAGCATCATCATCCTGAAGCATTTTTAAACCTGCTTCATGAATATGATCACATACGACTACTGTATATTTTTGCATTTTACTATTCCTTATTATATGGCTCTATATGAGCCAAAATTTTATAATTTTTGAGTACCTTAACCAAGGAGTTTAATTTATCAACATTTTGTGAATAAATAAGTAACTCTATACCTTTAGTATCTTTTTTTAAAAAATATTTAAGCCCATGATGTTTTAGTTCCTCTTTCAAACAAAAAAGTTGATAAGGATCTTTAATATGTGCTGTAAGTTTGTAAGTTATAGTTTTAGTTATTTTTTCATTTAATTCAACTTCTATATAGACCTCATTAACAGGATAAAAGTATCCTTTCTTCTGTGTCTGAGAAAGATGATTGAGCCAAATTTTTTCTTTGGACCCTGCTTGAGTATTTTCACTTTTTAGCTTTAGTGGTTCACTCTCTACTATCACTTCTTGAGAGTTTATTGAGATAAGAAAAAAAATTATGAAGATGGCTACTCCAATCGCTAAGGTTGGAGCAAACCATTTCATAATTTTTTGCATGAAAAAGTTCTTATTTAAACTTATCTTTAATCAAGTCACCCAAAGAGTGTGACTCATTGTCATTAATCTCTTCAAGCATAGCTTGATTTTTAATGTAGTCTAATTTTTTAACAGAAAGACGAATACGATCACGACGAGTATCAATGTTAGCTACTGCTGCTTCAATCTCTTGACCTGGTTCTAACTCCTCTTTGTTAAGTGGAGCTAAATCTTCATCACGAATCAATGCATCAACACCATCTTCTAAAGATACAAATACACCGAAATCTTTGATATCACGGATAGTACCTGTTACAACAGAATTTACTTTATGCGTTTTTGCAAATTGATCTACAGGAGACTCTAAAAGCGTTTTTCTGTTTAAAGAAATTTTTTGATCTTGCTCATTGATTTTAGCAATTTTCACTTCTACTTCATCACCAGATTTTAAAACATCTCTTGCTTTTGTATTTTTATCCCAAGAGATATCTTGATTGTGTAAAAGACCTTCAACACCATCAATACGTACAAATGCACCAAAATCAGTTAAAGATGTTACTGTACCTGTTACAATATCACCCTCATTATATTTTTTCAAAAACTCATCAAATGGTTTTGGAAGCAATCTTTTTAATGAAACACGAAGTTTATGCGTTGTAGGATTAATCTCAATTACTTCAACATCAATCTCTTGACCTACTTCTAAATAATCACCCGGATTTTTAACATTTTTATTCCAAGTAATCTCAGAAATATGTAAGAAACCTTCAATATCATTTCCAAGATCAACAAAAACACCATAATTTTCAATATTTGAAACTGTTACAGTAATTGTATCACCTTCATCAAGTTCCTGCTCTACTTCAGCCCAAGGGTCAGGATGAACTGCTTTGATTGAAAGTGAAAGATGACGTTTGTCTTTATCATAGTTGATAGCTTTTACTGTTACTGTATCCCCTTCATTATAAAGTTTAGACGGATTAACCGGCCCTTTATACGAGATCTCATTATAGTGAACAAGTCCATCTACACCACCAACATCAACAAACATACCATATGATGTAATTTTCTTGATTACACCCTCAACGATAACATCTTCTGCCATTAATTGGTCAATAATCTCTTTTTTCTTTTTACGCTCTTCATTAAAAAGTTTTCTACGAGAAACGATTATTGAGTTTTCAGTTGGATCAATTTTTACAACCTGTGCTTTAATCTTACGACCAACAACATCATCACTCTCTTTAAAAGCAGCAAGTGAACGTGGCATAAAGAAAGAGACTGCATCAGACTCTACAACATAACCACCACGGTTTTTCTTCGTAATAACACCTTCAATTACTAGATCTTCAAAATCATCTTTATTTGCATCAATAAACTCAATAGTTTTTTCTTGCTCTAAGACTTTTTTGTAAGAGATCTTAGGACGCTCATTGTAGTATCCCATAATCATTACTTTAATCTTGTCACCAGTACCAAATTTAAGTTCACCGTTTTCATCACGGATCTCATCTAAATTGATAATACCTTCAAGTTTATCACCTACACCAACCAATGCTCTGTTGTCATCTGCTTGGATCTCTACTATTTCACCTTCTACTATACGGCTTGTCTCTTGTTGTTTTTCGCTTGCAGCAAACATCTCTGCAAAATTTTCTTCTTCTTCAAATGATTCGTTATCGAACGCCATTGCCTATCCTCTGTTACATAAAAATTGCGTGATTATAACGAAATAATGATTATATAGGTATTAAATTTGAGAAAAAATTAAGATTTTATTTTAAAGCAAAGAAAAAAGAGAAGAAAAAAACTATTTTATCTTCTCTTCAATAGTATCGATAACATTTTGAATAATCCAATCTGGTGTTGATGCACCAGCAGATATACCACATAATTCCTTACCTTCAAACCATGACATATCAATTTCACTTTCATCTTCAATATGATAAGAATCAGGACAATTTTCATAAGCAATATTAAAAAGCTGTTTTGTATTTGAAGAGTTCTTTCCACCAATAACTATCATTACATCTGCACGTTTAGAGAGTTTTCTTGCAGCATCCTGATTCTCAAAAGTTGCATTACAAATAGTATTAAAAATTCGCACCTCTTTATGGCGAGGAATAAGATAATTTGCTATTTCTATATAATCTTCAACTTTTCGTGTTGTTTGAGCAATAAGAGCTATACGTTCTTTTAGTTTCAACTCTTCTAGATCTGCTACTTCAGTAACAACCTCGGCACCATGTGTAGCATATGATTTAACACCTTTAATTTCTGGATGTTTTTCATCACCGAAAATAACAACACTATACCCTGCTTCACTCATCTCCTGAGCGATCTCCTGAGGTTTTGTAACAAATGGGCATGTTGCATCTACTACATCTACCCCACTCTCTTGAAGTGCTTTGAGTTCATCTTTAACAATTCCATGTGTTCGCACAATTGCCTTGTCACCCGATTGAAAAGTTTTAAAATCATCAACAAGTCCTACTTTGTAATCACTGTCAAGTCTTGCAATCTCTTTGGAGTTATGAATAAGAGGTCCATAAGTTGCTGCATTTTTATTCTCTTCTGCAATCTTAATCGCACGTTTTACTCCAAAACAAAAACCGTAACTCTCAGCTAATTCTATCTTCACTATGAAATCTCCATATCAGTAATTTTTTCTAAAAGTTCAAAAAAGTTTGGAAAAGAGGTATTGATACACTCTAGATCAATTACTTCCATACCACAACGAAGTCCGGCAATGATAAAGCTCATTGCAATTCTATGATCGCCATCACTCTCTACTCTTGCAGATTGTAATTCGCCACCGACAATTTTATAGCCATCTTTATACTCATCTACTTCAATACCACAGGCACGAAGTCCCTCTACTACAGTTGCAATTCTGTCAGACTCTTTAACACGCAACTCCTCTGCATTTTTAACAAGACTCTCACCCTCAGCACAAGCCATAGCAATGCTTAAAGCAGGAAGTTCATCAATAAGCCATGAGATATTTTCTTCGATTGTAATACCATGCAAAGGAGCATATTTTATACTGATATTACCAATAGGTTCATATTTGTTATCAATTAATTCATACGAAATATCTGCACCCATACGCTCTAATGCTTTAAAGGCTTCTATACGAGTAGGATTAAGTGTTACACCCTCAAGAATGATAGAACTCTGTGGAGTAATTGCAGCAGCTACAGCAAAAAAGAATGCTGATGATGGATCTGCAGGTACTCTAATTTTTAGTGGAGTTAAAAGTTTTGTCATTGGTTTAATAGTAGTTTGTAGACCATCAACATGAACATCTGCACCCATACCGCTAAGCATTCGCTCCGTATGATCACGAGAGAGTTCAGGCTCAACATAGGTACAAACACCATCTGCACGAAGAGCAGCCAGGATCATACACGATTTTACCTGTGCAGAAGCGATTTTACTCTCATAATGAAAAGCTTTTAGTGAAGAACCTCGAATACTCAGTGGTGCCAAATCACCCTTTTCTCTTCCGTCAATCTTTGCACCTATACTTATAAGCGGTGCTGTAACACGCTTCATAGGGCGACGACGAAGATACTTATCACCAGTAAGCACAAAATGCCCCTCAGCTGAGCTTAAAAGCCCACAAAAAAGACGCATTCCCGTTCCTGAATTTCCACAGTCAAGAATTTCAAAAGGCTCTTGTATTCCATCAGAAGATATTTTAATAAGCGTACCGTCATCTTCAACCCTTGCACCAAGATTTTTAACGATCTCCAAAGAGTTGAGCGTATCTTCAGCACGCAAAAAATTCTCGATTTCACTCACTCCGTCTGCAAGCATTGCAAACATAACACTTCTGTGTGAAATCGATTTGTCCGGTGCAATTTCTGAGATCTTAAGCGTAAAACTTTCAGCCGGAGATACTCTAACACTACTCATTATCTTAACCCTATACCTAATTCACTCTCTAAAATAGCAAGTATTTTATCCATTGCCTGTGTAATATCTTCTTCTTCGAGTGTTTTTTCATTTGATTGCAAAACAAAACGAAGAGAAAGACTCATATTATCACCCAATGTTTCATCTGAATATTTGTCAACAGGGTAAAAACGTATTAAATTCTCTATACTGTTTTTAGCAATAACCTCTTTTACTTTTTCATAAGACATATCTTTTGGCATAATAAGGCTTAGATCTCTAAAAGAAGCCTGATATTTTGATATTTTATCTGCAGTTTGAAGCTCATATGTAAGCTTAGAAAACTCTATCTCAGCCATAAATGTTACATCAAGGTCATATGCTTTTTCAACTTCAGGATGGACTCGAAAGAGTTCCCCTATAAGATTACCATTTTGAATGATTTTTGCACACTGATATGGATGTGAAAGTTTATGCATTGTCGCATACTCTTGCAATTCAATATCACCCACAATATCAGCAATTTTTTGTACAAAAGTTCCAAAATCAACTTTTACAGGTTTTCCACTGTTAGCTAAAGATTCATGCTCTTTTTCACCACTAAAAAGCAGTGACATTTTAAGAGATTCTTCTCGTGTTGATGTAAAAACAGAACCAATTTCAAAAAGTTTCACAGAAGCATAACCATTTTTTACATTTTGTGATGCTGCTTTTAAAAGCCCCGTTAAAAGTGTCGGTCTTAATGTATCGAGTGTTTGTACTATAGGATTTAAAAGTTCAAGTTCCTCTTTTGTCGTCTCAAAACCATATGATTGCAATACTTTTTTCTCATCAAAAATAAAATGAACAGATTCAAAAAATCCACTTTGTGCCGCTTTATGTCTATATACAGAACGTTTTTTATACTCAAAGTAGTTTAATTCAAGTCTATTGGCTTCTTGAAGTAAAAAAGGTTTTGAAGGAATATTATCAATTCCTACCATACGGACAATCTCTTCAATAATATCTTGTTTATTGACAATATCATGACGAAATTGTGGAACAGTAATTACAAAATTATCTGTTGATGATTTGGATGTATCAAAACCTAAATTTTTAAGAATTTTTGCGATAACACTTTTATCAATCTTTGCACCGATTATTGCATCAATTTCCTGCTTTGTAACGATAACATTTTTTTCTCTATATATTTTAGAGAGCTCAATACTACCGCTAAAAGTAGTTGCATTAGAGTATGCTTCAATAAGATCAATACAATACGAAAGACCACATTCGAGTTCAGGTTCACTACCACGTGAAGTTTTATAGAACATCGGACCAGCTTCTATCTTTGATTCAGCCATCTTTTTAGAAATAATATCTGGTGGAATATAAGAAGCTTCAAGAATAACAGTACCATTCTGTTCTTTCACTTTTGATTCATCTTTTTGAATAATACCAACAATAGAAGCTATCTCTTTATTTATATTCTGTATGGAAGCAAAACCATGTTCTTCTTCATGTAAAATAATTTTTCCAAGTTTTGTCTCTTCCTGAGTAAAAAAATCATGTCTGTAAGCTCTTAATATAACCCCTGTAGCATGTGTTACGTACAGCATCATAGCCTCAACATCAGACTCTCGATTCTCTTCGATCTGTGCTAATCGTAATTTTACAATAAAAGGAAGTTCAAGATCTTGAAGATCAAGTGCTTTATAACGAAGATTTACATCCAAATCTTTTTCATGCACCAGTGAAAGGATTCTTCCGATTCCTCTTTTTTCATCATTATCTGTTACGGTATAATCTATTATAGCTCGATCAAATGCAGCTGAAAGGTCACGTGCCACACCACGAATACTTAAACAATCCCCTCTGTTTGCAGTAAGTTCAATCTCTATAAGATCATCATTCAAGTAAGGGTTCTCATTTAATTCCTTCCCAAGAATAATTTTACCAATACTTTCATCAAGCTCCATAATACCATTTCCAGTATCAGGAAGTCCAAGCTCAGAAGATGAACAGATCATCCCCTCTGAGTCAACACCTCGGAGTTTTACAGGTTTAATCGCCATACCGTTTGGCATAACTGCACCAATAGTTGCCACTGCCACCGTTAAGCCTGCACGAACATTTGCAGCACCACAGACAATTTGTCGTGTTGTAGTACCTATATCAACCTGACAAATATTTAATTTATCTGCATCAGGATGCTTTTCACACTCCAAAACTTTACCAAAAACAATTTTTGAAGGAACTCTGTACTCATGAATACGATCCACTTCCAAACCAATAGAATTAAATGTTTTAGCGATATCTTCAGTAGATATTCCTTCAAGATCTATCCACTCTTGTAACCACGATCTAGTAACTATCATTGAAATTGCTCCAGTAATTTAATATCACCTTCAAAGAGTGATCGAAGGTCTCCAATTTGATGAATCAGCATAGCAAATCGCTCAACACCAAGTCCAAAAGCATATCCACTTACATTTTTATAATTTACTGCTTCAAAAACATTTGGATCGACAATTCCACATCCAAGAACTTCCAGCCATCCTGTATGAGAGCAGACACGACACCCTTTGCCCTTACAAAATACACAAGAGATATCTACTTCAGCTGATGGCTCTGTAAAAGGGAAAAATGAAGGACGAAAACGTACTTCTACATCACCAAACATATACTTTAAAAAATCTTCTAAAATAAATTTCAAGTTTGCAAAAGAAACTTCTCCCTCTTTATCAACCAAAAGCCCCTCTACCTGATGAAACATAGGAGTATGTGTCAAGTCATAATCACGACGAAACACTGCACCCGGAGCTATCATACGAATAGGCGGTTTACTCTCCAGCATTGTTCTAATCTGAACAGGAGAAGTATGTGTACGTAACAGCATCTCATCTTTAAAGTAAAAAGTATCTTGCATATCCCGTGCCGGATGGTATTTTGGAAGATTAAGTGCTTCAAAGTTATGAAAATCATCTTCAACCATTTTCCCCGTTTTTACAGAGAAATTCATTGATGAAAAATACTCAACAATTCTATCCATTGTCTCCATAACAGGATGCAGTGCACCTGCTGAAGAATTTGTACTAAACAGTGAAACATCGATAGCCTCTGCTGCCATTGCAGCTTTTAAAGCTTCTGTTTCAAGAACTATTTTTTTTGCTGTAAAAGCATTCATAAGATTTTGTTTATGAACATTGAGATCTTTTGCAAACTGTGCTTTTTGATCATTTGGGACATCTTTCATCTTTGCAAACTCAGCTGCAAGTACGCCCTTTTTCCCGAACAAGGCTATGCGGATCTCTTCTAAAGATTCAACACTTTTTGCCTCTTCTATTTTATTGTACCACTCTTTCAATGTAGAGTCTCCATAATTGTAAAATTTTAAAAGGATTATATCAAAATAATTTTACATATAGCTTCATTTAGCCAATTATATGTTACAATAAGTGCCAGACCATAATAAATGTCATATTTAACAATTTTTAAAAGGTTTAGTTTCAAGGCGAACTTTTGTTGATGATACGAGTATCATTAAGGAAAGTTCAACGCAGAAAATGAGCCTTTTAAAA
>Ga0256837_1002269_pt1 | contig 12130 bp, 4 predicted proteins | sample 4562384metaG_FD_185976 | JGI IMG/M metagenome (GOLD analysis project Ga0256837, IMG submission 185976) | Hydrothermal vent microbial communities from Guaymas Basin, Mexico - 4561-384 | ecosystem: Environmental > Aquatic > Marine > Hydrothermal vents | place: Mexico: Guaymas Basin | collected... | reverse complement strand
CCTTTAGCACTTTTAAACTCTACATCTACTTCTTCACCAAAGTTCATCTTTTCGTATAATTGTTCAATTGTCATCATGCACCCTTGTTAAATATTCAGACTTAACCTCGTAAAGGTTTATATTAGACTCTTTTTTTTGATGAACAATAGGTGCTAAGTTAATTACTAATGATTTAGTCATAATTTTGATTTCCTCTGAACTCATATTTCTTTCTAATAAGTTTGTTAAAAACTCTTCTTGTCTTGGTTGTCCAAAAGCCAACCTGTATAAAGATAAAATTTTCAAAGCTTCTTTCAAACGATTTACTTCCCTACTCATTGGCATCATGGGAACTATTCGTTCTATTTTAGCATTTCCTTCAGGTAAATGCCAATATGGGACTAAGTCACTTTCTCTTTTTTCTATTGTATTTATATTAGCTATTTTAAATACCTCTGACCAAATATCATTCTCTTCTTGAGAAATATCAGATGAATAAATTTCTGCAACTCTTCGTCTAACGACTAATGACTTATATCTATTTACCCTACCTTCCCTCTGTTCAATATCAATAGGATTACTTGGTAAATTCCAATGGATTACTCTACTACAATACCAGTGAAAGTCTAAGCCTTCTTGGCCTATTGAAGTAGAGTTAAGAACAAAAGGTCTAAAGGGAGAATTAAAAGCATCACGAATACTACCAACTCTTTGTGTTGCTTTATCATCTCCAACTTTTTGAGTACCTAATGGTACTGCATAATGACAACGAAGAGTAGAATCGATTCTATTTCCAGCACTCTTCTTTTGTTTTTTATTTTTATCTTCTTCGAACTGACAGGAGATACTAGATGTTCTAAAACCAAGTACATCTCTAAATCTATCAGTAGCTTCTTTAAGTGAAAAACCAGACGTAGAAAGTAAGTGTGCATACTCATTTATCATTGCTTGAAAATTACCTTCTATATTGTAATATAGCACCATTTGCCAATATTTTTTTTCTAAAGGATAATTCTTTGTTAAGATTGCATCACTCTCTGGCTTATTAAACATGGTGATAACAGACATAGTCATATCATCAATTAAATTAAAATCTAAAACATCCTTTGGCCAATACAATTTACACATCCTTGTAATACAAATTGCAGGACCAGCAATTGATAGTTCAGCTAAATACCTATAAAGGAAAGGTGGAATATACTTATATTCCATATATTGATAAACATGTTCTTGAAGCTTTTCTAAATGTTTATATTTACCACCATCTTCTTTTGCATTAGATAACTGACTATCAAACCAATTATTAATAAAATCTTTTTCTCCATTAATTGCATCTAATAATATTGGAGCTAATGCGTACCAATATCTAGACTCTAACTCTTCGCTAATTACCACATTAGAAAATTTTTCTTTAAAAAACTCTATTCTTTCTAAGATAATATCTTCCGAAGATCTTGCTGTTCTTAACAAAGGAATTTCAGATAGAGTTTTACAAGGATAAACCAATCCCCATACATCTAAACTGGACTTACCTTCTAAACGCAAGCTCGGATTATAAGCTTTATTGAAATAATCTTGATGCTTCTTCTTATCTAATACTTTTCGTTCTGCTTCATAAGATATTAAGCCACTTAAGGCACGAGGAACTAAAGCCCACGAAGAGAATAAAAGACTTTTTGTAAAGTTATTATGCTCTCTAAAACAACCAGATAATTCATAATAAGGTAGCGTTGGAGGAATCCATAGTAATTCTTCTCCTCTATCATCAAAAAGCATATTCATAATTGCTTTTAGTTTTGCATTTGGAGCTGATTTAGTAATATCTAGTTTATAGTTTTTGATACTTTTTCTTGACAACCACCCACTTGATGATTTTCTTAAAGCATTTCGTACTGTTGAATCATCTTTATAGTTATCTAAATGAACTTTAAATTGATAACCACTCAAGAATGAAAGTGCCCATGGTGCTGCTTTATAAAATTCTAATAACTGACTACTATAGCAACCAGGGTAAGCTTTATTCATAGCCTGTCCTAATTGATCCATAGAGATAAATGATTTAATTTCATCCTTTGAAAAATATTCTTCACATTCAATTTTCTTAGAATCAAATACTCCATCAAAATCTTCACTAACTTGAGACCGTTCTGTTCGACATATATAAGAACTCAAGAGTTTTTCTACTGCTTCTTTATATACTGTAGATATTGAACCTACATTAACTTCTTTATTCTGTAAATTCAATATTTGCTTAAGTAAGGATTCTCTCTCCTTTTCATAAGTTTCTATAAAATCAATATTATTGTCACTTAGAAACTTTAATAGCTTACGAAGTTCGTCTAAGTGGGCTTCATTTTGTTCATCTTCATCTAAACGAGAAAGAGCTTTAAATGGTGTTGCAGAAAGTAGTAATATTTTTGTATGATCATTTTTTCTAAATACTTCTCTAGCAATAAGTGTCTCTTCATTTTCATTGTTGGTATCAAGTAGTGACCCAAAACGCTGAAATTCATCTAATATAAATAAATCTGCATTTAAATTTTTAGCACAGCTTTGAGCTAGGGCAATACGAATCAGTGTTCTTAATCGTGTTGGCTTTTCAATAACAATAGTATCTTCACAGTATCCTTTTAATATATAAGCTAATGAACCTTTATCTATACCGAGATCTTCTAACTTTTCAAAAGGCAATTCTTGCTGTAACAAGAAAAGGAAATCACTAAAAATATTCTCTTCTAGTAAATAATTTGCTTCAAAATATTCTTCATCATACCACCACTTTACATCATCTCTAAAAAATGTATATAACTTATCTCTATCTTCTATAAACATTGAAGATTTAATTAGGATACGATAGATAATAAATCTTTCCCATTTATTACCATGTCCAGATGTCAAATTAAACGAAGTAGATGGAGTTAAAGAATTAACTTCAAGTAATGTGTCATTATCAACTTGTAAACTTTTATCTGTAATTGCTAGTTCAACCAATCTACCAAAAGATGGTTCTGCAACATATTTCTCTTTATAGTCACCTTGAAATACTGCAAGTTTTTTTTTATTTTCATTGGCTAGTGTAAGGTTAGAACATATATATGTGACTTTTAAAAACTTATTTGATTGTCCTGTATTTAACTTATCTTTTAATAGCTCAGCTATAACACCTTTTGCTACAATTGTTTTACCTAATCCTACTTCATCTGCAACTAAAACTCTATTACTATGATTAGTATTTTTAAAATTATTTAAAACGGAAATGACAGTAGCTTTTTGAAAATCTTTTAGACTATTTAAAGTTATTTCTAGTTGTTCTTGTGCCTTAATCATTTAGCTTCACTCCAACTCTGAAATGTTTCCATAATGCATTAAACTCTTCAGGAATCTCAATATCACTCTTCTCTAGACTCTGAATTAAACCCTCAAGTCTCACCAATGCATCTTTATGTCTTGCTGCTGTCAGCATTAACTGTTCAAACAGTGGTGTATTTCTATCAAATATATCAATTTCACCATTATTACTAGATACTTCACGAGTATGACTCTCAAGCCATTCATTTTTATCAGCTTCAGGGTTAAGTAACATATGAATATAACTTAAGATTTTGTCTTTTGAATCTAGCATCTTTCGTAGTATTCCTTGATTACGAATATCACCACCTTCAATTTCAATATCTGCTTGAATTAAAATATTGACAGTATCATCAATATCCATATCTCTTAATCGAATACTGACAGGTAAAAAAGCACTGATTTGTGTTAACTCCATATCATTCCACTGCATTTGAGTAGAAAGTTCTTGTTTTGCTCCAGCTATTGCTAATTGATCAACTTCAACATATATACTTTCATCTTGTAATTTTTGAAATAATGTCTTTGAATGAATATCTAATGTCAAAGTATACTTCGCATTTTCTTCTTGAATGGCTCCTTTTAATAACCATGAAGCATTTATTAATTCAAAGATTGTGCTTCTCAACTTAGCACTATTATCCACATCATCTGATTCTATTATATCTTCAAAGATATGTTCTACAAATACTCCTCTACCCTCTTCCTCTCCAACTAACTGTTCCATAAGCTTTTCATAACCTATCTTTTCAGGAGAAGCACTAAAACGTAACATAAACTCTGTATTTCTTGGTTGGCTTGAATTAACATCACCAAGTGCAGCACTTGTAACATTGGCTGAACCTAAGTGCCAATCTGTAATAGCACCTCTTTGAGTTACAAGAAGTTTTGCATGTAAATTATGAAGTTCATAACCCTCTTCTATCTTTTCTTCACCTTCAACTACTTCTGGATTTATAGAGTAACATTTCCATTCATTGAGTTTTTCTTTTCCAATAGCATTTAGTTCTTCTGCTCTACTAAGAAGAATCTTTGCTCCACCATCAGCCACTTGGCTTGATAACCATTTTAAAGCATTCACTTGATTACCAGCATCTTTTATAAATGGTGAAATAATCATTAAAGAGTCTGCCCTTTTTAAAAACAATGGTCTATTATATATTCCACCACCTGGTAAAAGTTTTATACTATCATCTCGACCATAAGCTATTTTCCATTTGATATATGGCAGCTCTTTTTTAAATCTTTTTGTTGGCTTGAAATGATTGTCATCTTTTAGCAAAGACAAAATAAAATCTATCCAATTACTATTTTTATCATCAACTTGAATATCATCAACTAACACTCCGTCTAAAGATGCAGCTAAATCCCAACTTCTATCAAAAGTTAAGTTTCTCGTTAAAACAATTAATTTGTACCTAATCTCTGGTCTTTTTGATTTACTTATTTGAACATATCGTAGTAACCATAACTTTGGATGAAAAGATGAAAACTCTCCACCTACTGGTACAACAGGACTTACATATGGTTCGAGTAGAGTAAAAAGATAATTATATTCAGTAGGTAATTTTATTTTTCCTTTTTGATAAAAAACTTTTAACTTTCCTTTTAGAGATTCTATTGACTCAAGTAATAATAATTTTTCTCCAGTTAAATCGCCTTCTAAGGTGTCTTTAAAGCCTAAAGCAACACTCACAGCAAGTAGTGCATCTAAATCAAGTGAATAAGTCGTAGCAACAGCAGAATCAAGTTCAAACCCATCAGGAGCATTTAACTGTTCACCATAATCAAACCTATCTTTATTTGGATGAATCATGCTTTCTCCCATCACTGATATCTTGTAGTATCTTTATAGCTGATGACCAACGATAATCTAATCGTCTTATACCAATCCAATCTTCTTTAGTTATTTTTTTATACAATAAGGAACGATTTCCTTTGTTCTGCTTTGCACGAGTTTCTACTAATTCATCTAGTTCTATTTTAGAAGCATTCTTTTGTATTAGACTATTCCATTCTTTAATGAAACTAATAGTCTTAGACTTAAATGACTTTGGATGATTTTTAGCAGCAGCACTCAACCATACTTCTGAACACTCTTTATAAAATAAATTTTTTCGTTCTACTTCTTCAAACCATTTATCATATTCTTTTTCATACTTATCAACAGTATTATGCTTATTTCTTTTAGCAATAATAATGTTATACCGTATATGAGGTCCTTCCATCGCCAAACTAAATTCATTTGCTAAGATCACTGTATTTCTACATGTAGAGGATATTGCATTAGTATTTTTAAATAAGAAAGTTAATATCTCTAGTGATTTATATTTCTCTTCTAATACCTGGTCTAATAGATTATGCTTAAAAACTTGAGCAGGAATACTATTTGCAATGTTACTTGATTGCATCATATATAGATATAAAAAGTCTGCCTCTTTTTTTGTTAAATTTATTTCAACATTTTCAAGCCAATCTTCTTCTAATGATGGAATTTCTACTTTATCTTTTAATCTATAGTGTCCTTCATCATCTGCCCCATCCTCATGTTCTGTTGCATAATGATTGCCATCATTGTCTTTCTCATACTCCAAACAAAACTCTCTTAATGATGTAGAGTCCTTTATTATTCCAAACTGGCGAAAAGCATTCCAATAAACAGATGATGGTCTTTTAGCCACACCACCTTTATCTATCATTGTACTACCAATAATTCCTTCTTCACTAGAGCCATGCTTCTCTACTAATCGTTTAGCAACTTCATCTTCTGAATCTGCCAAGTATTTTTGTAATTTAATTCTTTTCTTTTCAGATGCACTAAGAAGATGATAATCACGAAAGATTCTTGGAACTGTAATAAGGTACTTTGCACGAGTTTGGATAGTGGAAAATCCAGGAAAAAGAAGATCTGCAAATGCATCTCTTATCTGACCAATACCTAGTTCATCTAATGTTCCAGGCTCTTTTAACATCGCTAATATTTTAGAAACCTGTTCTCTTTGTGTAGAAGAGAAATCAACCCAGCCTAATTCACTCAAATCTCTCATATCGATTCTCATTTCTTTCTTGCTCATGTTTTCTAGTTTCTTTTACTATTTTGATATATTTACGGTATTCATCATTTGCCCATTTTTTAACAATATCATTATCATGGTTTTTCAACTCAATAAAAAGAACAAGTCTTTTTTCAATAACATCAGCCCTTGAACCACTCCACATTTGAGGTTCAATAGAGTTTCCAAGCTCACTCAAAAAAGCTTCCAATATAGGAGTATTATTAATTAAATCGTAAATAATAGGTTTAATAATTAAAGAGTCTTCATAAGCTGTTAAAAGATAGATAACCTTAGTTATAAACGGATACCTTTTTTCAGGATTTTCATCGCACCATTTAATAATCTCTTCTGACGGAATATTATCAATAATACTATAATTTTCTTTATGACTATAGGAAAAATCCCAACTCCAACTATTATAATTATCTATAAAATCATCATCGAATATAACTTCTAAAAACTGAGTAGGATATGAAGCACTTAAAAGTTGTAAAAATTTATGATAGTCAGAAACTCTCGATGTTTTTATACCTTTAGATAAAGCTTTACATATAACTTCAGCATAAGTTTTATCATATAAATTATTGATACAAGTTTTTAAAATAGTCTCCAGATTATAATCTTTACTTCCAGAAGAATCATCTTTATTATAATTATGTAGTCCTAAAACCTTATAAGCCATTTTAATAAGTGAGCTAGAATAGTCACTTGTTGTTGATCCATGAAACCTCATACTAAGTATTTCTATACCGGCGTCAACACCTTCATCCTTACTTGTCATATGTTCAATTAAATCTGCTAAATCATCGTCAGAAATATTTTCATGATTTCTTCCATAAGCAAAACTTTTATATTGCCACATAGGTGCTATCCCTACATCTAATGCTTCATGTAATCTTTTTAAAGAGTCATTATCAACATATACTGTTTGTAGCCATGGGAAGTTTTTGCCAAAAATCTCATCACTAACTAGATTATCCATTAGCTCATTAAAATAATCTAGATCATTATTGGCGAAATAAGATAAAATAGCTTTTGTATCATTGAGCTTTTTATCACAACTTGACACTTTTTTATATATATCATAATACAAAGACCAAAACTTTTTATTATTGTTATATCCACTTAAAACACCTTTTAAAAGCATATGTAACATATAGTTATCAGAGCAGATAATCTCTTCCATTAAAGAAAAAAGCACCTCTTCATTTTTAGCTAATTCAACACCACATTCAAAGCATTTTTTATTTAATTGTTCTTCTCGTTCTTTCCTTTCTTCAGGTGAATCCTCCAAATAGTAATCAGATAATGCATTCTGTCCTGATACAATAAAAACTTTTGATTTTTCATATATAGAATTAGGTTCTAGATATTCTTTGAGTTCAATTATTTTATCTTTTATACCTTGCTCATACCTATCTTCATCAAACTTTATTGCTTCTCTAACAGCAAACCAACCTTCTATCCAAGGTTTATCATCATGTAGTTTTTTCATTACATCTACTAAAAGATTAAAATTACCAGAATCATTCCATAAGCCTCGAAATTCATCAGATAATAATTTTCTTGCCTGTTTTGATAAAGAGCCATTAGATAGTGCAATTTCACTACAAAGTTCTATATACAGTTCATACCAATGAGTAATATCCAAGTTAGTTTCTGGATGCCAGCCAAGACCTCTTGATCTAGCACCAAAATCAAAATCACTACCTGCACTAAAACTACCTGTCTGTAAAGATGCACTAAGAATAGAAATTCCTATTTGCTGTTCGATATTATCCTCTGATTCTAATAATTTTGAAACAGTCTTTATTCTTTGTTCAGCCAAAGCATTTGTTCCAGAAAGTGTTAACCAAAATAGTGATTTCAATACTTCTTCTATAGTATTATTTTTACCTTCAATCTTTTCAAATACAACAAATTGACAAATCACCCAAACCGCTCTATCAAAATATTCTATATCATATGCGATATGTCGCAATAAGTTTACAAATTCTATAGACTTTCTATTTACCTTGGGATCTAAAAAATTATCACTATTCTCTTTAGCTGCTCTTTCAATACATTCTAAAGCTTTTATAGGGGACACAGATGCAATATTTTTAAAGGCATCCATTCCAAGTTCATTAAAATCACATTTACTTTCACCAAGCCAGCCATCTTCTGCTAGCCACTCTTCAGCTATAGATATAGCAGCTTCTGAATCATGTAAAAAAGACAACCTATGAACAAATGATTTAATTAATCTATCAGCACCAGACTCTAAAAATTTATTTACAATATAATCAGTAGGCATTGATTCTAGAGCTTTTTTAGCTAAACGGTTTGATATTGCATGTGGTAAAACAGCTCGCCAATCACCCCTTGTTTGGATTAAGTCTCTTCTTTTTAATTCTTCAACATTACGATACAATTCTAATACATTTTTTCCGATCATTTCTGCTAAAAATGCCAACTCTGAACTATTATCTGTATCTTTACCATTAAATGAATATACAAGAGATAACACTTCAGCACTTTGTATTAGATTTTTATCTGAAGTATTTCTCTGTTGAAATAATCTTTTAAATAGTTCTTCATCATTCAGACCGGTTAGTGTTTCACTTCTTTTAATTGTGTTCGCAAGAGCTATAGCAATTCTGGCATTACCTCCTGAAAAGTTCGCAATACTTCGAGCATCTATCTGATTAATATAATCAAATCTATTTTGTATAATATTCTCTATAACCTCAAGGCTATTTGGTTCTAGTTTAAAAACATCTGTTTCCTCTGGAAGATCTTCTCTAACATCATATTCAACAGTTAACAAACTAACTTTACTTTTATCTTTCCCCACACTGTTTACTAATTCTCTATGCAAATCAGGAGGGCAATTATCTACAATCATAATTGATCGGTCTTCCGCTTCAAGTAATTCTTCAATCATCACTATTGGAGAAGGATCTGGATTTCTAGACATATCTGTATAATATACTAATGAAGCTTCAGGAATATTTTCACCTATTCTTTCATCAAAAATTGCCTGAACAAACCTTGTTTTTCCAACACCTGATAGTCCAACCAAACGAATAGCACTTTTTTCTTTTAAAAGCTTTTTTCGTAACTCATTTAGTCCATCTAAAAGAGGTCTTTTTTCATTTTTTTCATTATATATAACTGTCTTATCGCTAATAATATACTCTTCTTCTAAACCACCTGATGCATAAGCCCAATTTTCATAAGGTGACCATCCTCTTTTTGGTGGTTTTGCCATTAAATTCAGTTCTTTACTTCTAAGCCAAAAAATAATAGGAATTACACATAAAAGTATAAATATAATATAAATATTTCCTGATGGACTAAAGAAACTAGCTACATGCCATAGAATATTAATAAATCCTTCTGAAGTATCTATTTGTTCTTGTATTTTTAATGCCAACTCTTCTGCATATTTTAATGTTGATAGCTGAGAAATCAATATAAAAATCAAAGTAGAAGAAACAGAATAAAAACTTTTACTTCTAAAAAGTATTTTTTCTAGAATAAATTTTCCAATAGTAGTCTCTTTAATCCATTTAAAAGTATTGTCAATAATTAAGTATTTCTCTTTCAATTTTTCAAGATTAAAGTTAATCAAAGAGTATCCCTTTTCTCAAACTCAGCCCATGCTATCTCATAGTCTTTTTCTCTATCACATTTAGCAAATGGGGCTTTGTAGATTATCGTTCGCTCAATTGGGCCGTTTGGCATGGTGTCGTCTTGGATGGTTCTGTGGATTTCTCCTGTTTGTAGATCTTTTATATCTTCCCATCCTAATGGTTTTTCTTCTGTTGTTTCTCCATCTATTACTATCTTGTAATGCGTTGCTTTCTTGTCTGCTTTTCTTGGTAAGCCTACTCCTGTTAAGCCTTTACTTACTGTGAATACTATTCGTCCATTCATATCGTAAAAGGTTTCATTTTCATTTTGTTTTAGGACTGGGAACTGGATGCGGTAGATGGTTTTTAGTTCTTCTAGTGTTAGTTTTAACTCCTGAGCTACAAGTACATCTATCTCTACTAATGCTTGTCTTCTTTCATAGTCTGTTCTCAGTGCTACGGCTCTTTTCCATGTTGGGGTAAGGTTTGTAAAAAAGTTATGGTTTAGTCTTGGGTCATCTTTTTTTGTCCAACTGCCTGATGTAAACTCTTTTTTATATTGTTCTTCGTAAAGTTCTTTATAGTGAATGGTGAGACAAGTTAGTGATAAAGTTCTACAAATCATTTTATTATGTATATTAATCAATGGGAAAGTTTCCCATGTATAGTGAAGATTTGATCTTCCAGTTGATTTTATAAAGAAATCTGCAATTATTGAATATGACAATATTGCTTGCTGTAGAAGATTATAATTATTCTTAAATGCTATACTTCTAACAGCATTTGTGTGTGTTATTCCAACTGGTATTATTGAACTTATTAATGTTCTTTCACCTGTTTGTGCTAACATACCTCTATATACTAGCCTAAAAAACTCATTTACTCTTTTCTTACTATTAAAACTTGCAAATGGTATTTTTGTATTAAAATCACTTTCATTAGGGATGTAATTAGTTCTAGACATAAAATCATTATCAATTTTTGTTAAATCTAATACATCATAATGACTATTAAGAGTACATATTTCTCTTGGTGTTTTATATATTGCATTTCCAACATAAAAATGTGGTCCTGATATAATTAAATCTTTTTTTAAGTTAACAAAAGTGGTGTTTCTTGTTATGGTCCCATTAGTTTGATCTGTAGTTTCATTCCACATATCTGAAGAAAAATAACTATCCAAAATATCATTCAAGCGTCTTGGATATAATGCAAATTTTTCAAGTACATTTAAAAGATTTACTGCATGTATAGATGGAAGTCTTGCCTTAATGTATGCAGTTCCTACATCATCATAAAGTTTTGAAAAAAGTTCAAGTTGTGATTTTTTTATAGATACAATTCTATTGCTATGCCCTTTAATATTCCAGTTATTATTCTCATCTTTTATTCCTCCAACAACTTCTATTCCTGAGTATTCAAAACATGTGTCTATAGTTAATGGAATATATAAATTTGCAATAGTTTTAAAACCTATATTTTTATTTGAATTATTAAATATATTGGTACTGAATTTAACAAGATGATGAACTTCTGCGAATAAAGTAAGTTCATTAATATATTGAAAATGATATTTTAATCGTTTATAAATTTCACTCCTTAGCTTTCCACCTTTTGGATCGTCATATACACCTTCTGGATGTAAGAATCCACTTATTCCATTATGATTTGCTATCTTCCATGCCGTAGGTAAAAAACATTTATAAAGATTTGATTTTCCATCTAATAATGGATAGTTTGATTTAGTACCCAAAAAATTTTGTGTCGCTAGTGAACTTTCATATTCACCTATATATTCAGATAAAAGATTTGGATAGTTTTCAAAAGTTTCTTTTCTCAGTTGAGTTAATTTACTCGCAGTAACTTTTCGTATATCGAAGATAGGGTTGACTTCACCCATAATGCCACTCTCATTCCATTCAACTTTTAACCACGGAGGATTCCCAAGAATCAAATCAAATCCACCTTTTTTAGCAAATACATCAGCAAACTCCAACTCCCAATGTAAAAACTTCTGCTTTGCACTTACCTCTTGTACTACTTGAAGTCGTTGGTTTTTTTCTATCTGCTCTGCTACATCTATAAAGCCTAGTTCTGTTAGTTGAGTAGCTCTTATCTCATCATCTATGG
>Ga0256837_1002267_pt1 | contig 12132 bp, 12 predicted proteins | sample 4562384metaG_FD_185976 | JGI IMG/M metagenome (GOLD analysis project Ga0256837, IMG submission 185976) | Hydrothermal vent microbial communities from Guaymas Basin, Mexico - 4561-384 | ecosystem: Environmental > Aquatic > Marine > Hydrothermal vents | place: Mexico: Guaymas Basin | collected... | reverse complement strand
TCCCTCCAATACCTTTTCCTGCTTTGAGCTGTGCTGCAAACTCTGTAACGTCTATTTCCATTTTCATCTTTAAATCCTTCTGTGTTTAACATTTTATCTAATTGACACAGAATTATTTACACTCCCAGAAGGTCTAGTTCCTATCATCTTGTGAGACAAATTAGTCTTTGTCTGTGTTCTTTTGCCTTTTACACTCTTTATAGTTCAGCCACATAATCGTAACTTTTACTACTCCAAGCATTAAAAACAGTACAGAAAACAATGTTTCCATTTTGTACCCTTTCAACTGAGATAACCCTACCTATGCTAAAAAGCATAAAATCTTTAAGACTACTCTATTAGTGCTAGTGTTGTGTCTATATAGCTACCACCTAAGATAATTAAGGGCAATCACTACTTTCAAGAAATTGCACTTACTATTAGAATTGGCGTAATATGAGTTTAAAAAATAGATATTTACTTAAAAATATCAGAAATTGCACTAATCAAGCAGTAAAATACATTAAAGTCAAAGAAACATTGTACTTATTAGTATTATTTAGGTATTCTAAATATGTGCATAAGTTAAATAAAAGGGATTTAAATATGAATACAATTATTCAAGAATGGGTAGACGTTTAGTCTCCCCGTTCACTCTTATATCTTTCTGCTACAGAAGAAAACTCTGCAAAGTATGTTTTATTTCCTGTAAAGTTTTGTTGATGAATTATATATTTTTTGAAAAGTTCATACTTACTAATAATACTACCTCTCAATAAACTTTTAACAGTCTCATCATCAAAAATATTTTTATTAATTGCAGAACAAATATACTCATACTCACTCAAATAATCAATAATAGCATCTTTAATCTCCCTACCTTTATGAGTTTTACTAAAATCTATACATCTATAGTCATCTAAATTATTTTGCTTAGTTGGAATAAGTTTTACATCTTTATCTTTTTCTTCTCCATGAAAACAAAATGTCCCATCAGACAATCTAATACCAAAAGCATCATGTATTTCATGTAGTTCATATGGCTCTTTTCTTTCTAATATTTCTAAACACCCATGCAATCTTTCAAGAGCTTCTTTCATAACTTTTCTACTTGCATGCATCTGTGTGATTGCAAGTTGTTTAGTGTTCCAAATATTTGCTCTTTCTGCTTGTTCCCTATTAAATTTAAACTGTTGAGCTGCAACACCAGCAGATACAGCTAAAATTGCACCAGTAATAACTTTAAGAATATTTATATTGCTTTCTGATAACCCCATCATTATAATCGTTAAACTACTACCAATAAAAAGTCCAAGCATTGCCCATACTGCATTCATTTCAAATGTCCCACACCACTTACTTTTACCGTTATAATTTCCACACCAGTAAAATATATTTTTTGCAATACTGTTAATTTTCTTTATCATTAGTACTCCCTATTAAAATTATCATTCAGCTAAACTCAAAATATACTGTAACATTACTTTATTATGCTACTTAATATTAAACTCTTTAAATATCTCTACAGATAAATATTTAGGTAAAGTACCACTTCCTTTATTCTAAGTAACATTATTATCTACAGTAATACTAAATGACATCATACATTTATATTTTTATTTTATATACCCAAAACATAAAATATTCAAGTCCACCCACTCAAAAGAACTACACACTTCCTAAAAAAGATACGAGAGAATTATAACTTATTTTACTTGAATAGGTGATATATTTTAGTACTTGCATCATAGTTAAAGAAACTTTTTAAAAGAGTAAATTTTATTATTTTTTGTATGTATTATCTCTATACTATTACGTTCACCCAACACCTAAAACTCTCATTCAAATATAGCTTCTATAAAATATTTTAGACTATTCTGATAATATACTCCTTAGTAAGTTTAGAGAAAAATTATAATAAAAAGAGGATATAAGAGATGTTTAACCTATTTCAACGCATTGGTAAAGCCCTAATGACACCCATAGCAGTACTTCCTGTAGCTGCACTTCTACTTCGTTTGGGTTTTGGAGATATTTTTGATGGGCAGATAGCCCTTATTATGAAGAGTGCTGGAGAAGCTATCTTCTCTAACTTAGACTTACTTTTTGGTATAGGTATTGCCTATGGACTGGCTAAAAACAGTGATGGTGCAGCTGCACTCTCTGGAGCTATAGGGGTACTCATAGCAAAAGCTGTCTACCTTAGCATAGACAAAGATGTCAACATGGGTGTCTTTGTAGGTATTATTATTGGTGTACTTGCGGGAACACTTTACAACCGTTTTCATAACATTAAGCTACCAGAATTTTTAGGGTTCTTTGGAGGAAAACGTTTTGTTCCTATTATCACGGCTATCTCTGCCATAGGGGTAGGGGTACTTTCAGGGTACTTTTGGCATTTTGCACAGAGTGGTATAGATGCATTTTCAAATACTATTATAGGACTAAACGAGATAGGTACATTCATCTACGGTACACTAAATAGACTACTCATTCCTCTTGGCTTACACCATATACTTAACTCTGTTTTTTGGTTTCAACTAGGTGAATACACCCACATAAAAGAGGGTGTAGAAGTTGTTGCCAATGGGGATTTACACCGTTTCTTTGCAGGAGATAAAACAGCAGGTATTTACATGTCTGGATTTTATGTAGTTATGATGTTTGGCTTACCTGCTATGTCATTTGCTATTTATCTTAACACACCTAAAGATTACCGTAAAAAAGCAGGTGCTATTTTACTAGGTGTGGCATTTACTTCCTTTCTTACAGGGATTACTGAACCTTTAGAGTTTCTTTTTCTCTTTGTAGCTCCACCACTTTTCATACTCCATGCTCTGCTTACAGGCTTAGCTCTAGCCTTAGCCCAAATGCTTAACATCCATGCTGGTTTTGGTTTTTCAGCAGGGTTTATAGATTATGTTATTAACTACAAACTTGCTACTAATCCTCTACTTATACTCCCTTTGGGTGTATTTTTCGCCATACTCTATTTTATCACTAGCTACTACACAATAAAACTTTTAAAACTCAAAATATTTGAAGAGAGCCATAAAGAGAGTGCAGTTCAAGTAGCTCATGAGATTCAAGCCTTTATCTCTGCATTAGGAGGTTCTGAAAATATAACAGATACCGATGCATGCATTACCAGACTACGTATGAGTGTAAAGGACTCTAGCATCCTTAATGATGAAGCATTTCTTAGTTTAGGGGCTAAAGGTGTTATCCGTCCAGATAAAAAGTCTATCCAGATTATTTTAGGTACCAAAGCTGAAGGGGTAGCAGAGAGGATTAGAGAGGCATTGTAATACCATGCCTCTCTTTTCTATCCTTTGAGCCTTCTACTCTTTGATATTTTTATTAAATTTTTTAGAAGTTGAGACAAATCTTTTTTTCTCTTCTTTACTCTTCTTATTTTTAGGTACTTTCAATACAACAATAAATACAACAACTATCACCGCATAAATTACATAATAGTAAAAATTATCACTTTGTGGCATTAACTTACCTCCATAATAATATCGCCATTTTTAACGATATTTAATTTTTTTTCTAACTTCTTTACATCACTATTATCTATAATAATAATAGGAGTAATAATATCTTTTGCATGTGCTTTTAACACTTCTAAATCAACACGGATAATAGCATCTCCTGCTTTTACCTCTTGCCCTTCTGCTACAAGCCGTTCAAACCCTGCACCTTTTAAGTCTACTGTGTCTAACCCTATGTGTACCATCACTTCCAAATCTTTTCTACTTTTTATACTATACGCATGATTTGTAGAAAAGATTTTAGTAACTGTTCCATCTATAGGAGCAGTAAATAGATTACCAATAGGGATAATAGCGACACCATCTCCTACTAATTTTTTAGAAAACACTTCATCATTAACGTTCTCTATAGCGACTACTTCACCATCTACTGGTGCATTTACTTCTCTTATTTTTCTTTTTAAAAATCCAAACACTTTTTTCCTTTTATACTATGAAGCTCTATATTTTACTTCTCCTGCAACAATAGTTGATATGATACTAAAATCTTCATCAAAGATGACTATATCTGCATCATACCCTACTTTAAGTTGACCTTTTTTTAACCCCAGCTTCTGAGCAGGTGCTTTTGTTACTGCATATACTGCTTCTTCTCGTGTCATATCTGTATGTTGTACCATATTTTTAAGAGCATCATTAAGCTTCAAAACTGACCCTGCTAAAGTACCATCCAAAAGTGTTGCTTTAGCTCCTTCAACATAGACTTCACGACCACCTAAGTCATAACTTCCACACTTCATACACCCTGCTCTCATAGCATCTGTTATCAGTATAAGTTTCTCTTTTTTCATACTCTGTACTAAGCCTAATGTAGAGGGATGAGTATGTACTAAATCTGCTATCACATCACAAGTAATATCTGAGTCAAACACAGCACCTACTATACCTGGTTCTCTATGATGGTAAGTATTCATAGCATTAAAAAGATGTGTTGCATGTGAGATACCCCAACTAAAACTCTCCATACTCTTGTCATAACTAGCATCACTATGTCCTATACTTAAAACTATATGAGAATGATTTTTAGCCAAATACTCAATAAACGCTTTTGCCCCCTCTATTTCAGGTGCCAAAGTAATCATCTTTACTTCATGCATAAAATCTTCTATAAGTGCCTTATTAGGTAACTGGATATATGCTTTGTCTTGCGCACCATGCTTAAGGGTATTAATAAAAGGTCCCTCTAAATGGACACCTAAAATTTTTGCTCCTGATACACTTTTTTTATGAAGTTTTATGTTTTGTAACGCCTTAGTTATCGACACGTTTGACATTGTCATAGTTGTAGGTAAAAAAGAGGTTGTACCTGTTTGAAGTAACGAAGAAGAGATAGTCTGTAGAGCTTCTAAAGTTGCATCCATTACATCTGCATTAGCAGAGCCATGTATATGTAACTCTATAAATCCTGCACTTACATACGCACCCTTAGCATCTATTAAGAGCGTATTTATGGGGAGTTCACTCTCTTTACACCAAGATATAATCTGTGTATCAAAAAGTAATACCTCATCTTCTTTATGTTCTAATACACCGATGTAGTGAGCATTAATAATAGCTTTCATTTAACCCTTACACATCTCGTAATTGCTCTTTAAGTACACGTTTAAGTACTTTTCCTGTAGCATTTTTAGGAAGTTCAGAGATAATATGTATCTGTTTTGGTATTTTAAAATTAGCAAGATGTTCTCTCATATGCTTTTTAAGACCTAGTTGATCAAATACATCAAGCCCCTCTGCTAATTCTATATATACCACAGGTACTTCTCCACTCTTTTCATCAATAATACCTATCACCGCAGAAGAACCAACACCCTCAAAGGTATCTATTATCTCTTCTATTTCCCTAGGATAGATATTGATACCCTTAGAGATAATCAAATCTTTTTTTCTATCTACAATAAATAAAAAACCTTCATCATCCATGTATCCCATATCTCCAGTAAGTAGCCATCCATTCACAATAGTCTCATCTGTTGCTTCAGGACGATTAAGGTAACCCATCATAATATTATCACCTTTAACAATAATATCCCCAATACTACCATTTGAAACCTCATTCATATCTTCATCTACAATTTTCATCTTATAGCTATGAAGTGCTGTACCTACTGAACCTGCTTTCTGTTTTTCAAAGGTATTCATACATACAGCTGGACTTGCCTCACTTAACCCATACCCCTCAAGCAGTGTTGCACGTTTAAACTTTTTTGCCATAGCATCAAGTGTTTTTGGTTGTAATGCAGCCGCACCTGAGACAAAAGCTCTAATACGGTTAAACCACATAAAGTACCATGGAAGTTTAGCTTTTGCTAAAGCATTATAGACATCGGGGATACCAAAAAAGAGTGTCACTCTCTTAGTGAGTGTCTGTTTAAAGATATTAGAGAAAGGTTGTATAGATTTGATAATCACAATACTAGCCCCTACATACATAGGTAACATTATACCTATAGAGAAAGTAAAAGAGTGAAACATAGGTAAAAAGATAATACCTCTGTCTCGAGGTTTAACATTTATCGTTTTCTGCCCTGAATCTGCGTTAGAGAGAACATTTTTATTACTTAACATCGCCCCTTTAGGTTTTCCTGTTGTACCAGAAGTATAAATAATCACTGCCATTTCATCTAACAAACTTGGTGTAGGATTTACACTTCCTTCATAAGCTAAAGCATCACTATAGTGTAAATGTTGTGTCCCCTCTACTAACGCTTCCCCTTTCCATAAGATGTATTGACAAATAGAAGTTGCCTTTGAGCTGTTGACTACTTTATCATAAATAGAAGAAGCAACCAATATCTTACTTCCACTATCTTCTAAAATATAACTTAACTCCTCTTCCTTTAAAAAAATATTGATAGGAACAAGTATAGCCCCTAGCTTAGAGACAGCAAAGATAGTATAGATAAACTCAGCAGAATTCCTTACAAAAAGTGCTACTCTGTCACCTTTTTGTATACCTTTATCTGCTAAAAAACCTGCCACTGCATCTGATGCTTTGAGAATATCACCATAGGTAATTTTCTCCTCTTCTATAATGAGTGCTACTTTTGATTTGTAGTTCTTCCCTTGAGCCGTAATAAGTTCATAGAAGTTATGGTATTTATACTCCATGACTAAAACTTATAAGAGATACCAAGGGTAATCAATAATGCACCACCATCTGTAAACTTACCAACTATACCATTTTCATTTTCACATAACTCTAAAGTATGACTCTCTTTTAAGTCATACAATACTGCTACACCCCAGTTCAATTGTTCATTTTGTTTATATTTAAATCCTCCAGAAAATACATGTGCATCACTATCTGCTAACTCATAGCTGAGTGTTTTTGTAGGAACAGGTGTTTCATCATATGCATAACCACCCATAAGTGTTAACTTCTCATTCATCTCATATGTTACACCAAATTTAAAGGTATTTGTATCTACCCAATCTTTTAATTTTGGGTCATCAAAAGAGGAGACTAACCCTGGTTGAATTGCTGAATCATAATCAAAGTTCAATGTTTTATATGCAGACCAAAAAGTACGCTCATAAACGAACTCTACAGTAAGTGTATCATTCCATGTTTTACTCACACCTATATTTAAAGCAGCAGGAAGAGGTACTGATACTGTTGCATCATACTGTTGACCTACATTTCCTAAGTAGAGATTTGCTTCACCCTCTTCATCTAAATCAATTTTTGAACGGTAAGTAATACCTACTGCAATATCTGAAGTTGGTTTCCATGCTAAAGCTAGATTATACCCAAACTCTATAGTATCTCCCTCCATTTCACGTTTAAAAGGCACACCTAAATCATTACCATCACTATATACTTTTCCCATACTATAGACTAAACGTATACCACCACCTACACTAAACTTTTCATTTATTTTATAAGAGAGAACTGGATTAAGTTCAATATTCTCAAGTGTAAATTCCTCAGCAAACGTTTTTTGTACAGGACTTTTCCAACGTTTTGTAAGACCTCCAGGTGCTGTCATACTCAAACCAAACCGCCATTTACCCATAGCAGGTGCAACATAATGAAAGTAAGGGATAGGAAGATTTTCTGTTTCAGATTTAGAAGAAGTTGCTACTCCTCCTATGCCTGGAAGGTACTGCACTCCTTTAAAAGTATTTGAAGGAAGATGTGCCAAGGTAATACCACTTTCAAGGTAATTCAAGGAGTTATCAAGAAAACTCATATTTGCAGGGTTAAAATATGCTGTATCTGCATCTGTAGTATGTGCTACATATGCTGAACCCAATGCCATAGAGTTAAGTGACTGTTCAGGAATTTTATATCCACCCGCTATCAATAAACCACTTGTAACTACACTTAGTGCTATTATTTTATTCATTATCATCTCCTAGTACCCAATAGTTGCTGCTCTTGTTTGAGCAAAAATATTTGTTGCTATACTATATGCCATAGCACCACACGCCACATGTCCAACAGGTTCAGGTATCCCCAATACTGTTTCTACAGGAACAATACTTACATCAGCTGCACCATAAGCATTCATTGTTGCTTCTGCTATTTGGGAAATACCAAAAGGAATAACATCATCACCTTCACAATGAATAAGTTTTACTGTAGTTTGAGGTCCCCATGTATGTACATTATTCTCTCCTACAGCTTCTCTAAACCAATTATTTGAATTGGTAAAAAAGTCATAGACAAAAGATTGAGAAAAAAGCCCCTCTTCACCTGTAGTTTGAGTTGTTAACTCTGCATCAATTTCAACACGTGTATGAAAACCATCAAATAGCCCTTCTAATTTAGAAGCATAGGGTTCATTTACAACCATTAAGACATCTTCATCATAAGCTAAAGCATACGCATAAGCAATATCTGCCATAAAAGAGGGAACTGAAATTGTATCTTGGCTTAATACACCAAATGCTGTACGGTTTACATCATAAGGTCCAGCCATAGGTGCGGCCATAGTCACATCTAATGATGTTTCTGCTTCTATTTTTTCCAAAGTAGCTAGTGCAGTATATCCACCTTCACTATACCCTGTGAGAAAAAGTTGTCCATTAAGATTGATCTCATTATGAGATGCAAAGTCTCTAGCTGCACTAATAAAATCTACAGTGGCATTAGCCAATGATTTTTTTAATATAAAAGGGTGATAGTGTCCATGAGAATCACCAAAACCTATATAATCTGCTTGTAATGTTACAAAACCTCCTAAAGAAGTCAGTAAAATAGAAGAGCCATCGGGTGAATTTGTTGTACCTGCTACCTCTGTAGGGGCTTCGGCATTAGGGAAGATAGTCCCATGACTGTCACTAACTAAAGAGAGTCCAAGTGTAGAATACACTACTTCAGGGAGACCTAAAGGTACAACCATAAGTCCAGAAACTGCAACGCTATTACCCTCTTCATCTGTTGTTGTATAAGGAATCTTATATGCTTTATACCCATACACCGTACTATTTTCATCTATCCCTGGAGTTCCCGCTGCTATTAATGATGTCTTTATACTATTTCCATCTAAATCAACTACAACCTCTCCACCTACTACCTTTTCATTTGTAGGTTTATCTAAACTACCACAACCTACAAAAAGCAGTACAGAAACTGCTAATATTAACGCTCTAATCTTACTCATCTCACTTCCTCCTATTGAAATTATTTCTCTATTAAAGCATAAAGTGCTTTAATCTCCTCAGCCCAAATTGAATCATCTATCGTCTCTAACACCAATGGGATATCATCCATTCGTGAATCATTCATAATAAACTTAAACGCATCCCATCCTATCTCTCCTAAGCCTAAAGATTGATGTCTATCTACCTTTGATCCTAATGGTGGCTTGGAATCATTGATATGCATTCCCATAAGATATTGAGAACCCACAATACGATCAAATGCTCCCATTGTTTCATCATAAGCTTCTCTTGTACGTAAATCATACCCAGCCGTAAAAGTATGACAAGTATCTAAACAGACTCCAACTCTACTTTTATCTTTAATTTTACTAATAATATGTCCTAAATGTTCAAACTTATAACCCATATTTGAACCTTGCCCCGCAGTATTTTCTATTACAAGTTTTACATTTGAATCTTTTGTAGCATCTATAGCTCTATTCATAGACTCTGCAATAACATCTAAACAGGCAATCTCTGCTAACATCAGTTTATCATGATAATGAGGGTCTTTTTTAGGAATTTTTACCAAATGCGACCCTGGATGAAAGTTCAACCTATCTAAGCCTAAAATACGACAACGCTCAAGTTCATCAACAAAAGCATCTCTTGATTTTTCTAATTTCTCTACCTCAGGATGTCCAAGATTGATAAGATAAGAGTCATGAGGTAAAATATGCTTAGGTAAGATTCCTGAAAGTTCAAGATTTTTATGAAAAGCATCTATAGTTTTAGTCTCTAATGGTTTAGCTACCCACTGTCTCTGATTTTTAGTAAAAAGTGCAAATGCCTTAGCACCTATAGCCATCGCATTAAGTGGTGCATTATCTACTCCACCACTTGCACTTACATGTGCTCCAACAAATTTCATATTAACCTCACTATTTTTTAACTTTTATAATTATATGGTTCATTGTATCATTAAAAATAATTTCATTATTTAAAACTTTATACTCTATATGATGTTTATTTTCATTTATTATCTTTTGTGTAAAGCCGTTACGTATCTTTTTTAAATTTTTACTTTTAAAAATAGGCTTACCCCTAAAAATATTTTCTAAGATTGTTTGAGGATAACTCTCATCTAATACTTGCCTATTAAAACTTTTTTTATCCATACAAGAAAAAGTACTCATACATACTTCATTTTTTGAGATAACCAAGGAACGCAAAGCCTGACCATTTCCATAAAGTTCTACTTTTATCTCATCACTATTTTCATAGACAAAGCCTAAATCTGCATACTTTAACGTCGCTGTCTTAAATACTATAAATTTACTCTCTTGTTTTTGATATGTTTTACTTGCACACGCACTAAGTAAAAAAGCAAACATACCTAATACTATACTGGTTTTTATATGCTTCATAGAAGCCTCCTAAATTTTAATTCAATTATATCCTAAATTTAAGGATTATTTAAGGATATTATCTATATAATGCCACTCACAAGTTTAGTATGGCCCCATCGTCTAGCGGTTAGGATCCATGGTTTTCATCCATGTTACAGGAGTTCAAGTCTCCTTGGGGTCACCATATATGACTTGTGAATTTTTCAATATTAGTGGCCCCATCGTCTAGCGGTTAGGATCCATGGTTTTCATCCATGTTACAGGAGTTCAAGTCTCCTTGGGGTCACCACTCATATTAAATCATTCAAATCACAATTTTACTCTAATTTTATTTATCTAACGTCAATTCTAATCACAAGTGCAACTTCAGTAAAAAATACTTCATATGGTGTTATATAATTGAGTACTTTTCTAGGTCTATGGTTTAGTTTGTTCTGAATGGTAGTTATTTCTTCCTTAGATATTTGAGTAAAGTCAGTCTCTTTAGGTAGATATTATCTAATTAACCCATTGGTACCCCAAGTGTATTTGTCACTTTGTTCGGGCATATGCTCATTAAGCTCTCTTTCCCAAGATGAATATGGATGAGCAAAAAAGAAGTCTGTATCTAGTGCTTCAGATACTTTCTTATGATAGGCAAATTCCTTACCATTGTCACTGGTAATGGTCTTGGTGATCTTACGTAGAGGATATAGCATTTCAATTAAAGCCTTAGTAACTTCATCAGCCTTCTTTGATGTAACTTTCTTGATAATCGCATACTTAGACTTTCTATCTACAACAGTAATCAATGCACCTATATGATTAAGCCCAATGACTGCATCTATCTCAAAGTCACCTATACGGTTCTTCCTCTCTACTATCTTAGGACGTTTATCGATTGAGATTCTATCAATAATAATGCCTCTACGCTTGTATTGGTTAGACCTATTGTGATACTTCTTATTCTTGTGTCTTAGATGTTTATATAGTCTTCCACCTTTAGATTTATTATGGTAGATATAACGATAGATGGTTTCATGACATACCGTGAATCCTTTATCTCTCTTCATCCTCCCTGCTATCTGTTCTGGCGACCAGTCTTCTTTGAGTTTCGCTTTTATATAGGTTTTTATCTTTGAAGTGATGACTGTGTATTTGGCTTTAGATTGTTGTCTTTTACTTGCCGTACTTTCTGCAAAAGCATAATGATATTCCTGTGTTAAAACATCTTTATTTCGCTTGAGTTCTCTACAAATTGTGGATGGATGCACACCTATAGATTCTGCTATCTCTTTTTGACTTCTCCCTTACTTTAATGAAGTCCATATATGGTATACCCTCAAGGGGTAGCCCCTCGTTCTTTCAGGGTTAGTTGTTTATATTTCATAGTGTTTTCCTGTTTTTGTGGTGAAAAAAGTTTAACCTATGATTGATTAACCCTTACTTCATCACTACTTTAAAGAAATTGCACTTACTGTTATAATTGGCGTTCTATAATAGAGTTAGAAAAGATAACGCACTTTTTAAGAGATGTTATTACTCCTTGTCCAAAATTGTAAATCTTCTTTTAGCTCTGATAAGGTTATCTTTTATTTAAAAAACCAATCTTTAATTAA
>Ga0256837_1002266_pt1 | contig 12140 bp, 13 predicted proteins | sample 4562384metaG_FD_185976 | JGI IMG/M metagenome (GOLD analysis project Ga0256837, IMG submission 185976) | Hydrothermal vent microbial communities from Guaymas Basin, Mexico - 4561-384 | ecosystem: Environmental > Aquatic > Marine > Hydrothermal vents | place: Mexico: Guaymas Basin | collected... | reverse complement strand
TCATTTGTGTATATTTTAGCATATTTTATCTTATGTTGTAAAAAGTGTTCAAAAAGTATATTATCATGGGTTTTTAATAGTGTTTTGTAGTTATTTGCAACATTATTATTTATAAGTTGATTATTTGATTTTAAATTCATAGGATCTATTAGATTAAATTCTCCATTTAATTTTGATATATCTTCTTCTAAATGATCTCTTACGACTAAGGCATATATCTCATTTTTAGCAGATATAGTACTTAAATTTATATTGTTTTCTAGAAAATCTCCAATTATAAAGATTAGACTTTTTTGTTTTAGACTATTGATATATAAGCAAAAATTTTCATAGGATATTGTCTTTTGTAAAGGGTTTAGCTTAACAGCATAATCTACAATATCTTCTAAGATATCTGTTGATCTTGAAGGCTTATAGTGTTTTTGTAGATCTTGATCAAAGAATATGGTTTGAAATTTATCATGATTTTTTACAGAACTATAGCCCAATATTGCTACAATATATGCCATAATATATTGTTTTAATTCAATAGAACCAAAATATATATTACCACTTATCATAAAAGCTATAATTATATTTAGTTCCCTTTCATCATTAAATTGATTTATTTGTAAAGTACCATCTGAACTTTTTGCTGTTGCATTCCAGTTTATTTTTCTTATATCATCACCAATATTATACTCTTTGATCTCATCAAAATCTATCCCTTCCCCTTTAAAAGGTGTAATATGAGATCCTATATTATAAGAAAAAACATCTCTTTGAGCTTTTAGTAATATCTCTTTTGTTATTTTGTCCATATTTTTCTCATTAAGGAGTTGGTATTGTACCTAATATTTTTTGTACTATATCTTTTGGTGTTATATTTTTAGCCGTTGCTTGATAGCTAAGTACAATTCTATGTTGAAGTACATTTGTAGCAACTGTAGCTATATCTAGTGGTGTTACATACTCTTTTCCTCTAATTAATGCTACAGCTCTACTGGCATTGTATAGATCTATACTAGCCCTAGGACTTGCACCTACTTCTATATATGAAGAGTATTGTTCTAAGCCATAATTTTGTGGTTCTCGTGTAGCAAAAATAAGTTTTAAAATATATCTTTGAATCTCATCATCTACATGTACTTGATGTACTTTTTCTTGAAGTATTTTTATAGCTTGTTGATCTATTACTTGATTTATAGTTTGAAATCCAATTTTAGATACACGGTTTACTATTTCAAACTCCTCTTCTATGGTATTGTAATTAACTACAACTTTTAACATAAATCTATCAAGTTGAGCTTCTGGAAGCTTATAAACTCCCTCTTGTTCTACTGGATTTTGAGTTGCCATAACTAAAAATGGATCACCAACTTTAAAAGAGTTATCTCCTATGGTTACTTGTTTTTCTTGCATCACTTCTAAAAGTGCAGATTGTACCTTTGCTGGAGCTCTGTTTATCTCATCTGCTAAAAGAAGATTTGTAAAAACAGGACCCTTTTTTACATTAAAGTTTGATTCTTTTTGGTTATATATTTGTGATCCTACAATATCACTAGGTAACAGATCAGGGGTAAATTGTATTCTTTTAAATTCAACACCTAATGCTTTTGAAAAGGCATTTATAGCTGTAGTTTTTGCTAAACCAGGAACCCCCTCAACCAAGATATGCCCATTGGTTATAAGAGCTATTAAAATAGAATCTATTAGCTCCTCTTGTCCTACAATTACTTTTTTTACTTCTGTTTTAATATCTGTTATATAGTTATTCATAAAATAAGTATCCTTTATTTAATTGGTTATAAAAATTATTTTATAAAATTATATCCCTATACCATTAACTAAAAATTAAATATATATTTTATATAAAATTATTTAATTTTTATTCTGCTTTTGATTGAAAAGAGATCTCTATAGTTGTATCTGAATTATTAGGATTTGCAGGGTATTGTTTTGTAGATTCTTGCTCTAAAAAATCTTTTAATTGAGTATCAAAACCTGTATCATTTGAATATTTTATAAATTTATAACTAAAAGTACCAGTTTTAGATATTGTTATTATAACTTTTGCTTTTGAATTATTATAAAAATTAGTAGGTTGCCATCTACTTGAGATAATGGTATATATTTTTGAAAAATATGGATCGGTATCTTTTTTTACATTACTTACTACTATTTTTTTTGCTGTTGTTTGTTTGTTTTTTACCAACTTTGAAACAGTAAGTTTATCAACTTTTTTTTGTTTTTCAAATTTGGATTTAAATCTGCTTGATATTGAACTTTGCTTTAGATTTAAAACTTTTTGTTTTGTTATTTTTGCAGCTTTTGTTTTAACATGCGCAAAAAGTGACTTTAAATTTGATTTTCTTTTTGATGAGTTTGATTTTGATCTTTTTACAACTTTTGCAGATTTTTTAGTTTTTATAGCTTTAATTGTAGATGTTATTTTACTTACTTTTTTATCTTCTAAAACAATATCTAATTGTAATACAGTATTTTTTGAAATTGCAGCAACTTTTTTTACATTTACACCACTTAAATAGTAAAAAAAAGCAACTATAATGAAAATATAAATTGAAACAGCCAAAGTAGCTGAAAGAAAAAAATATTTTTTATTATCCATCTGTTATCAATGCAACTTTAAAAAATCCTGCTTCTTTAACAGTTTTTAAGATATACACAACATCTTCATATTTTAGATTTTTATCTGCTCGTATATGTACTGGTGTGTTTCTATTTTTATTTTTTGAAAATAATACAAAAGAATCTGCAAAATTTAAAAATTTATAACGATTTTTTTTATTTACTATTATATCTCTATTTTTATTTATAACAATTGTTATATTTTTAACAGTTTCTACTTTTTTTGAGTGACTCCCTTTTGGAAGATTGATATTTTCTTCATATTCTAAAACAGGAGCAGTAACCATAAGTATAGCCAAAAGAACTAGCATCACATCAACTAAAGGAGTTATATTTAACTCTGGCTTTTGATCGTAATTGTACATTTAGTTCCTTGCTAGAAGTATATCTATTTGAGATTTTATATATGTATTTAGTTCATAAATTTTTCTTGTAATTATCTGATGAAAAGTATATGCAAAAATAGCTACAAATATTCCAGCTGCAGTTGCTACGAGTGCTTCTGATATAACAGGAGCAATAGTTGAAAATGCTACTTTAGAAATAGTTGAAAATTTAGCAAATGATTCTAATATCCCAACAACAGTTCCAAATAATCCTATAAATGGTGCAGTTGATGCTATAATTGACAACCAAGTCAAACCACTACTTGCATCTCTAATAAGTGTAATCTCGCATACATCTAATAACTCTTTAGATATAGTGGTATTACCCACACATTGTCCTATATTTGAAAGAGGATTGATTTTTGCATCTCGTGTTACTAGTGAAGATAGATTATCATTTTCAAGTGATATTAAAGAAGATAATTGAAGATATTTATATATAAATATCCAAAACAATAGTATTAAATATATAGATAATAGAAGCAATACCGATATCGATATTGCACTACTATCATTTAAATAATTAAGTATTATATCCATTTATTAAGCAAATGAATTAATTTTTGATTCAACTGATGCCATAGAAACATTAGATTCTTTTACAGAATTTACAAGTTCTTTAGCTTTTGCTAAATTTTCAGATATGCTAGATCCATCATTAGAAGTCAGTGCCACAGCACCATCAACTAATATATCTACACTATCTTCATTAACTTTTACATGACCCCAGTTGATTGCAATTGCCTCTTTAGAAGCATCCTCATTTTCAATCTCAATTACTCCAACAGTTAAAGCAGATACCAAAGATGAGTGATGTGGTAATACACCAAACTCACCATCTTTTCCTGGTAATAATACTGTTTTAACATTTCCATCAAAAATTTGACCATTTGGTGTAACTATTGATAATTTAAGTATATCCATATCTTTACCTTTTTAGCAATTAAGCTTTCATACCTTCAGCTTTTGATATAGCTTCATCAATTCCACCTACCATATAAAATGCATTTTCTGGCATATGGTCATACTCTCCATCTAAAATACCTTTAAATCCTTTAATAGTATCTGATAACTCTACATATTTTCCTGGACTTCCTGTAAATACTTCAGCAACGAAGAATGGTTGAGATAAGAATTTTTCAACTTTTCTAGCTCTATCAACAACTAATTTGTCAGCTTCACTTAACTCATCCATACCAAGAATAGCAATAATATCTTGTAGATCTTTATATTTTTGAAGAAGTGATTGAACCCCTCTTGCAGTACTATAATGATCTTCTCCTAAAATATCTGCACTTAAAATTCTACTTGTAGAATCAAGTGGATCCACTGCAGGATAGATACCTTTTTCAGCAATTTTTCTATTTAGTACTGTTGTAGCATCTAAGTGAGCAAAAACAGAAGCTGGAGCTGGATCTGTCAAGTCATCTGCTGGTACATAAACAGCTTGAACTGAAGTGATAGAACCTTTTTTAGTTGTTGTAATTCTTTCTTGAAGTTTACCCATCTCACTTGCAAGTGTAGGTTGGTAACCAACAGCTGAAGGAATTCTTCCTAAAAGTGCTGACATTTCAGAACCACTTTGAGCATATCTAAAGATATTATCAATAAACATAAGTACATCAAGACCTTTTTCATCTCTAAAATACTCAGCCATTGTAAGACCTGTAAGTGCAATTCTATTTCTAGCACCTGGAGGCTCACTCATTTGCCCATAACATAAAGCAACTTTATCAAGAACATTTGAATCTTTCATTTCATAGTAAAGATCATTTCCTTCTCTTGTTCTTTCTCCAACACCAGCAAATACAGAATAACCATCATGTTTAAATGCAACATTATGAATAAGTTCCATAATAATAACTGTTTTACCAACACCAGCACCACCAAATAGTCCTACTTTTCCACCTTTTGCATAAGGAGCTAGTAGATCTACTACTTTGATACCTGTTTCAAACATCTCTGTTGAAGTTGATTGTTCTTCAAAACTTGGTGCTTCTCTATGGATAGACCATTTAGGAACATCTTTTGATAGAGCTTCACCTTCATCAACAGGATCTCCAATTACATTGAAAATTCTCCCTAAAACTTCTTCACCAACTGGTACTTGAATAGGAGCTCCAGTTGAGATAACTTTTTGACCTCTTGTTAAACCTTCAGTCATATCCATTGAAATTGTTCTTACTCTACTATCACCAATATGTGCTGCTACTTCAAGAACTAATCTTTCTTTAGTCCCTGGTACTTCAATAGCATCATTGATTGCAGGTAGGTGTCCGTTGAATTCAACATCAACAACTGGACCCATAATTTGAATAATTTTACCTTCCATATATCGTCTTCCTTTCTTATTTTTATTTTAATGATTCAACACCAGAGATAATTTCAATTAACTCTGTTGTAATCGCGGCTTGTCTTGCTTTATTAAACTCAACTGTTAGATCATTTACCCGTTCAGTAGCATTATTTGTTGCATTATCCATAGCTTGCATTCTAGCACTATGCTCAGCAGCTAGTGAATCAATAAGTGAATAATACATATTAAAATCAACATATTTAGAAGTTAATTCATCTAAAATCTCTTCATCATCATCTGGTTCAATCTCTAATACAGAACTTTTAGAAGTTGTATCAACATTATCTAAAGATATAGGCAAAAGATCTTTTACTCTTAACTCTTGAGTTAACATATTTAAAAATCCATTATATACTATAATAACCTTATCTGTTAAATTATTATTAAAATCTTCAAATGTTTCATGTATAAACTGGGCAGCAGTTTCATATGAAGGAGCAGCACTTAATCCAATTTTTGAAGAGTGTATTTTTACACCTTGAAAATTAAAATAATCTATTGCTTTTCTTCCTGCAATTTTTAAACGAACTGTTGCACCTTTTGAACTATATGTTTCAATTAAATTTCTAACCTCTTTAATAGTAGTCATATTAAAACCACCACAAAGTCCTTTATCTGCCGTAACGATAACGATATCAACAACTTTTGGATTATCATTTTTTGAGAATACTCTTCCCATACTATGATCTTCATGTTGTGTTGATATTCTATAAGCTATTTCAGATAATATCTCATTGATTTTTAAAGCATAACTTTTTGCTTGTTCTGACAATTGTTGAGTTCTTCTAAGTTTAGCAGAAGATACAAGCTTCATAGCTTTTGTAGTCTTTTGCGTATTTTTAACACTCTTTATTTGTCTTGATATATCTTTTAAGTTAGCCATTATCTATTCCTATTTTGCATTAAATATAGTTTTAAACTCATTTATAGCAGTTTCTAATACATCCTTAATATCATCATCAACTTTTTTCTTAGTGTTTAAATCTGTAAGTATATTTGAATATTTTGATTCAATAAATGTATGAAATTCTGCTTCAAATTTTACAACATCACTTGGATCAATATCATCAAGAAAACCATTAACTCCAGCATAAAGAATTGCTACTTGTTTTTCTATAACAAGTGGTTTGTTAACACCTTGTTTTAGAAGTTCAACCATTCTTTGACCTCTTTCTAACTGAGCTCTTGTTGAAGCATCAAGATCTGAAGCAAATTGTGCAAATGCCTCTAATTCTCTATATTGAGCAAGGTCAAGTTTAAGAGTACCAGCAACTTGTTTAGTAGCTTTGATTTGTGCAGCACCTCCAACTCTAGATACAGAAAGTCCAACATTAATAGCAGGTCTAATACCTGAGTTAAATAGATCAGTTTCTAGGAAAATTTGACCATCTGTAATAGAGATAACATTTGTAGGAATATATGCAGCAACATCTCCTGCTTGTGTTTCAATGATAGGTAATGCAGTCAAAGATCCAGCACCTAACTCATCATTTACTTTAGCAGCTCTCTCAAGTAATCTTGAGTGTAGATAAAAAACATCTCCTGGGTATGCTTCTCTTCCTGGAGGTCGTCTAAGAAGTAATGACATCTCTCTATATGCAACAGCATGTTTAGATAAATCATCATAAACTATAAGTCCATGTTGACCATTGTCTCTATAATACTCACCCATAGTAACACCTGCATATGGTGCTAAGAATTGAAGTGCTGAAGATTCAGATGCATTTGCAGTTACAATAGTTGTATATTCCATAGCTCCTGCAGCTTCAAGTGCTCCTACAATATTAGCAATAGTTGAAGCTTTTTGACCAATAGCAACATAGATACATTTTACATCTTGCCCTTTTTGGTTAATAATAGCATCAATAGCAACTGTAGTTTTACCTGTTTGTCTATCTCCAATGATAAGCTCTCTTTGACCTCTTCCTATTGGAACAAGTGCATCAATAGCTTTAATACCAGTTTGAAGTGGTTCATGTACTGATTTTCTAGCCATAATTCCAGGTGCTTTTTCTTCAACAAATCTTTTCTCTTTTGTTTCAATTGGACCTTTACCATCAACTGGTTCACCCAAAGCATTTACAACTCTACCAAGAGATGCAGGACCTACAGGAATCTCTAAAAGTTCACCTAATCTTTTACAACTAGAACCTTCTCTTAATCCATCACTACTTCCTAAAACAACAATACCAACTGAAGATTCTTCTAAGTTAGAAGCTATTCCTCTAGCACCAGTTTCAAACTCTACAAGCTCACCAGCCATAACATTATTTAGACCATATACTTTTGCAATACCATCAGCAAAAGAGATAATCTTACCTGTTTCATTGATATCTACATTTAATTCAAAATTATCAATTCTTTCTTTTATAATTGAACTGATTTCGTCTGCTTGAATCTTTGTACTCATCCAATTTCTCCTTTTTATTTTATAAATCAAGACACTATATCGTCTTGTCTAAACTGCTTTTAAAATATGCTCAATCATTTGAGATCTTAATCTCTCTTTTGAAAAACCAACCTCAATACCTAATCCTGCAATATCAACTTTAATACCATCATAGTCACACACATCTTGTGTTAATTCTAATTGGATATTAAATTTCTTTGCAAATTGTTTATTAAGATTTTGAACATCTTTTTTTAATAATCTTTTATTTGTATAAATAACACCATCATATTTATTATTTAAAGCTGATAATTCATCTTTTAAACCTTCTACAATATCTGGTATTATATTCAGTCTTTTATTTTCAGCTAAAACTTTAATAAAATTTTTGATTGTATCACTCGTATTTTTTACAAATGATAAAATTAATTCTACTTTACTATCCATTGATACATCAGTTGAATCTATAATTAAAATAAATTTTTCACTGGCAAATGCTGATGCCATAGTATTTAATTCGTTATAAATAGACTCTATGCTTTTTGTATCTCTGTCTAGCATTAGTGCTTTTACATATCTTTTTGCTACTAAATTAACCATCTTAAGCAACCTTTTTTAATACAACTTTTGCTAAATCTTCATTAGATAAAGCGATATTCTTATCACTCATTAATTGATCTAGAATAGTTTGTACCACTTCTTTTTTAACTTTTCGTCTTTCAAGCTCTGTTTTTTCATCAAAAGATTTTGAAAGATTTGCAATTTCTTGCTCTACAGAAGCCTCTATTTTAGTTTTTATAGATTCTATATCCGCATTTGCAGATACTACTAGCTCTTGAGCAACTTTTTTAGCATTTTCAAGTTCTGCTTTTGCATCATTAATTTTATTTTCTGATGCTTTTAACATATCTTGAACTTTATCTAACTCACTTTGAATAGATTGAGTTCGATCGCTAAAGAAAGCTTTTAACTTATCTGCTAGTAAATAATATACAATAGCTGCAAAAATTAAAAAGTTTACTGTTCTTTGTAATATATCAGTTTCTACTTCCCCATGTGCAGCACTATTTGCAAATAGTGCTAAAGGAGTAATAACTAATAATGTTATTGTAAATAATCTTTTCACATTCACCACCTTATATCATTTTTAACTTAGCATTTAATGCCTCTTTAAATTGAGGCATAGAAGCTACTAACGACTGCTCTAGGCTTTGTTTCTCATCGGCTAAAACTTTAACAAAATCATTATATTTTTGATCTGCTTTATTTTTTGCTTCAGATAACTTAGATTGAGCAACTTGTGTAGCTTCAAGTCTAGCTTTATCACGAATAGCAGCAGCTTCTATTTTAGCAGCAGCTATTATATGACTTGCTTCTTCAAGCATACCATCTACATCAGCACTATTATTTCGAGCATTATCAAGATCAGATTTAATCTGTGCATCTCTGCTATCCATGTGCTTAAATAAAGGCTTGTAAAGACAGCTATTTAATCTTGCAAGTACTAATAAAAATACTATTGCAACACTAATTAGCAATATTGGACTTATGTCTAACATCTATTTCTCCATACAATTTTTACAGTTTAGTTATACTAAAACTTATGACAAGTATACTAAAATATTCCTATAAGTTTAATTAAATGGTTTTATAATAATTATAGATATATTTAATTTAGGAACTTAATATCTTATAATACCTTACTATAGAGATATTTTATAGTATATTTATATAATATATTTTAGTTACAAATCGTAACAATTATTGATTAAAAGAAATTGTTCAACAACTAAAAACGATCCAAAAACTAAATAAAGTTGATCTTTACTTATATTATTTTCAAATTGTTTATATGGTATATCTAATAATTGCAAGGTATTTTCTAGGAGAATTTTATCTATAATTCTATTATCATCTATTTTGATTAATTGAACCTCTTTTATAATTGGTTTTAATATTTTTAAAACATTTTTATAATCTTTATCTTTATAGCTATTATATATTAAAATTACTTTTTTCTTTTCTTGTTTTAATTGATTATATATAGCATTTGCAGCTAATGGATTATGTCCAACGTCTATAATGATATTTGATTTTAGATATTGAAATCTGCCAAATAATTTTGGTAAAATTAAATTATTTATATCAATTTTAAGATATTCTAAAACACTTAATGCTAAATTTAAATTTTCTTGTAGATATTTTGGTAAAGTTATATTTTCAAAAAGTAATTTTAAATTATATTCTTTTAAAATTATATTATGTTTGTCTTCTAAAATATTTTTTGTAGATTTCTTTGCATTTTTAGGTATTAAATTACCAAAAATGTAGTTTTTATTGCAACTTCTTAATTTTGTTTGTGCAATCTCTTCTATGGTATTTCCTAGAAATTGTGTATGATCAAGACCAATAGATGGAACTACAGTAAGATTATTTTCTACTACATTTGTAGCATCAAATTCACCTCCTAGACCTGCTTCTAAAACTAAAAAATCTTTTTTATCGCTTAAAATAAAAGATAAGAGTGTAGTGTATTCAAAATATGTTAATTTTTCTTTATAATCAAATGGTAAAATATTTTGAAGTTTACAATGTGCAATTTCTAAAATATTATCATCTACATTATTACCATCTATCCATATTCTTTCATTGAATTTTATAATATGTGGTGAACTATAATGCAAAACAGTATTATTTTTTTGATGCAAAAAAGATGCTATAAATCTTCCTGTGGTCCCTTTGCCATTTGTACCAACTATATGAATAATATACGGTAATGTTATATAAGGTGATAATATATCCCATGATCTTTTTATAATTGTATAGTCTATTTTATCATAAAATAAGGTTTTATTATCTAAATATTCTTTTAAACTTATATTTATCATATGTTATTTATTGTTATAGTTGATACAAATGTTTCTAAAATTTTATCTATACTATTTTTTATAGCTATTTGTTTGTTATTGGTTGTTATTGTAGAATCATCATTAACTGTATATGTACTATAATCTAAAAGATGCATTATTTTAATTTTTGGATCTTTAATATTTTTAAAATATTTTATAGTTGTTTTAACTGTTAATTTATATATTTTTACATAACCATTTAGATCAGTTTGTAATGCTTTTTGAGATATATCATCTATTTTGATCAGTATAATGATATTTGCTAAGTCTTTTTGATTTACTAATTTTAAATGAAATCTAGTTAAAAGTAAATTATTGATATGTTCTTTTAAATATGCACTATTTCTACCATCACTATTTTTACCAAAATTTAAAGTAGTATAAAAAGAGTCATTTAAGGATTTTTTTGTGTAAGTTATAGCTGGTTTATATCCACAACCAGCTATAAATAAAATAAAAACAATTAAAAGAAGAATATTTTTCTTCAAAATTACCCTTTTACTACTATATTTACTAATTTATTTGGAACAACAATCTCTTTTATAATCTCTTTATTATCACACCATTTTTTTGTAATCTCTGATTCTTTTGCAAGTGCTAAGATCTCATCTTTTGTTGCAGTTGGTGAAACTTCAAGTTCACCTCTTCTTTTACCATTGATACTAAGTGTTAATAAAATAGTATCTTGTACAAATACTTCATCTTTTACCTTAAGTGGTTTATCAAAATTTGATAGAGCAAAAAGCTCATTACTTAATTCCCAACAAGTATGAGGGATAATAGGTTCTAATATATTTGTAAGGATATAATATCCTTCTAAAAATATTGTAGGATTATTTTGTTTATTTAGTGCATTTAAAGCTTCCATACAAGAGGCTATTAAAGTATTAAAAGCATAAGTTTTCTCCATAACCTCATTGGCCTTTTGTAGTGCTTCATATACTTTTTTTCTAGCTTCTTTTTCATCTTTATTTAAATCACTATGTTTTATACTATCTATTTTAGAAGCATTAGAACCTTCACATTTAGAAGCATTTTCATAAAATTTTCGTATAAACCTATAAGCACCTTCAACTGCACTATCATTCCACTCTAACTCTTTTGTAGGTGGTGCTGCAAACATCATAAAAAGTCTTGCTGTATCTGCTCCATATTTGCTTACAATTGCATCTGGATCTATTACATTTCCTTTTGATTTACTCATTTTTGCACCATCTTTTAGTACCATACCTTGAGTAAGTAGGTTTTTAAATGGTTCTTTTGAGTTTGTAAACCCAAGTTGATTTAAAGCTTTTGTAAAAAATCTAGCATAAAGAAGGTGTAAAATCGCATGTTCTATTCCCCCCACATATTGATCTACATCCATCCAATAATCACTGTTTGATTTATCTATACCACACTCTTGCCATTTTTTTGGATTTGTAGCATATCTTAAAAAATACCAGCTTGATTGTACAAATGTATCAAGAGTA
>Ga0256837_1002264_pt1 | contig 12141 bp, 10 predicted proteins | sample 4562384metaG_FD_185976 | JGI IMG/M metagenome (GOLD analysis project Ga0256837, IMG submission 185976) | Hydrothermal vent microbial communities from Guaymas Basin, Mexico - 4561-384 | ecosystem: Environmental > Aquatic > Marine > Hydrothermal vents | place: Mexico: Guaymas Basin | collected... | reverse complement strand
AAGTTTGAGTGGTGTTTGTCCACCAAAGTGTACGATGATACCATCTGGATCTTCATTTTCGATAACTTCTCTTACATGTTCAAAGTCGATCGGCTCAAAGTAAAGTACATCTGATGTATCGTAGTCCGTTGAAACTGTTTCAGGATTACAGTTGTACATAATGGTCTCAATACCCATCTCTTTTAAAGCAAAAGCTGCGTGTACACAACAGTAGTCAAACTCAATTCCTTGTCCAATACGGTTTGGCCCACCACCTAAAATAAGTACTTTTTTCTTATCAGACTTGCGTGTTTGTACATTTGGAAGCTTTGTGATGTTGGTTGTTGAGTAAAGGTATGGAGTAAGCGCTTCAAACTCTGCAGCACATGTATCAACCTCATTAAACTCTAAAGAAACACCAAGTTTTTTTCTCGCTTCATAAACAACATTTTCACTTACCTCTTGAGAAGAGTTTTTCTTAATAAGCTGTGCAATGCGTTTGTCAGAAAAGCCATCTACTTTGGCACTCCTCATCATATCTTCATCAAAAAGTATTTTATCTGTAATGGTTTTTTCTTTTTCCATCAGCTCTTGGAGCTGGTAGAGGAACCATGGATCGATTTTACATGTGTCAAACATCTCCTCAATACTCATTCCACGTCTAAAACCCTCAGCTACATAAAGGATTCTGTCTGCATTTGGACGACGAATCTCATGGCGTACAAACTCATCATCTGCATCGATGTCATCAAAACCACATAAACCAGTTTCAAGGGAACACAGAGCTTTTTGAACAGACTCTTTAAAAGTACGCCCAATTGCCATAACCTCACCAACAGATTTCATAGAAGTTGAAAGTGTACTTACTGCTTCAGGGAATTTTTCAAATGTAAAACGTGGTACTTTTGTAACAACGTAATCAATAACAGGCTCAAACGATGCAGGTGTTCCTGTGATGTCATTTGTAATCTCATCAAGAGTAAATCCAACAGCAAGAAGTGTTGCCACTTTTGCTATAGGATATCCTGTTGCTTTGGATGCAAGTGCAGAGGAGCGAGATACACGAGGGTTCATCTCGATTACAATCATACGACCAGTTTTAGGATCAATGGAGAACTGAACATTACTTCCACCAGTATCTACACCGATCTCACGCAAGATTGCAAAAGAAGCATCACGCATTCTTTGGTACTCTTTATCTGTTAAAGTAAGCGCAGGTGCTACTGTGATACTGTCACCCGTATGCACACCCATAGGGTCAAAGTTTTCAATAGAACATACGATGATACAGTTATCTGCTTTATCACGGATAACCTCCATCTCATACTCTTTCCAACCAAGCATAGACTCCATAATCTCAATCTCATTTACAGGAGAAGCACTGATCCCTTCTTGCGCGAGTTTTTTGAACTCTTCCATATTGTAAGCAACACCACTACCACCACCAGCAAGTGTAAAAGAAGCTCTTGAGATAACTGGAAAACCTATCTCTTTGACAACTTCTATTGCTTCTTCAACGCTGTAAGCATTACGACTTTTTGGTAAATCCATACCGATTTTAATCATTGCTTCATTAAAGAGGTGTCTGTCTTCCCCTTTTTTGATAGCCTGAGGGTCAGCACCTAAAAATTCAATACCCTCTAACATCCCTTTTTCATACATACTCATTGCAACATTTAAAGCAGTTTGTCCACCCATAGTAGGTAGTATTGCATCTACATTTTCATCTTTGATGATTTTGGCAATAACATCCTCTTTGATTGGTTCGATATATGTTCTGTCTGCAAATTCAGGATCAGTCATAATAGTTGCAGGATTGGAGTTGATAAGAACAACACGGTAGCCTAACTCTTTTAAAGTTTTTACAGCTTGTGTTCCAGAGTAGTCAAATTCACATGCCTGACCGATAATAATCGGACCAGAGCCTATAAGTAAAATAGTTTTAATGTCGGTGCGTTTTGGCATTTGTTACCTCTTAAATAATCTCTTAAAAATTTAGAGATTATAACTAAAAGGCACTTAATATTTGATGAGTTTGAAAAAAACTCTAATACTCAAACTTGTAAATTACAGAAAAAAGCCCTGAATAGATGTAGTTTTCATTGACTAAAGGACTATCCTGTGCAGTTTTTGCAATGATGTCATATCTTAAATTTAACAGAAGTGAAAACTTTTTATATAATGGATAATGTATATAGGTTTGTGCACCGATTTCAAAGCCATCAGTAGCTTCATAGTAAGGGTGAAGAGGAGAACTTTCCTGCTGTGTTACACCATAATAGTAGTTGAGGAATTTTTGAGATTGGTACATAACAACGATGCTTGGATAGAATGTAAACTTGCCAAAAGAGTATTCATCTCCAATTTCAGTTCGAAGAAGCCAAGAATCGTAACGATCTAAAATATCAGTCAGAAGCATGATCTCTATATATTTCGTATCATGATAGCTCGCACTAAAGGCTAAGCCACCCTCCAGGGTTGTTTTACGCTCCTGCATACCATTTAAAATAGGTGCATCACTTGGTTTATAGCCAAAAGGTCTAGGTTGTGCCGTGATAGAAAATCCCCATGCATAATCCTCTTTCTTTTCACCAAGAAAATAGACACCGCCACGACTCCAACGCATATAAAAGATACCGTTATCAAAAAATATCACAGGCGAAGGTACAACGATGTCGTCAACATCTTTATATGGTTGAGATTGTATATATGGACCAAGACCTATGGTGAGAGTTTGTTTTTCATTGGCAACAAGTGTAGAGAAAAATAAAACAAACACTAAGAGATATTTCATTGTGGACTCCTTATAAGATAAAAATAGTTTGGCTCATTTGCTTGATAGTAAGGCTCAATCAAAGCACTTTGATACCCTTGTGATTTCGATACTGAAATCACTTTACCAACTTTTAAACCTTGAAAAAAAATATGATCAAGACCTGATGTTATCACTTCATCACCTTCATTGATATGAAACCAGGCAGGAATAAAGTTGACTAAAATATTTTCTTCATTATTTCCATGTGCAATACCAGGGGCTTTGTCTTTGCCAACATAAACAGCATAGGTGCTTTTTATATCTTTGTTAAGAAGAGCAAGTGGTTTATTGTTTTTTGGAATAACGATACCAGCTACAAAATCTTTGTAGGTAAGTCCATATATCTTAGAACTATTATATTCTAGAACATCCAACCAAACTCTATTTAAATTACCAAATTTTTCATAAGAGATACTTCGAACAAGCTCTATTTTTGGATCATTGGCAAAAAGTGTGTGATTGTTTTTATAAAGATCTTTAAGTTCAGAAGCAAGTTGAATATTTAACACTTTATTTATTTCATAGTTTTTTAATTTTTCATTGAGTTGTGCAATCCGTTGTGCTTGAAAGAAATGCTTTTCAAAGAGTGCATCAATATATGAAAGAGTGTTGAGATAGCTTGATTTTATATAATTTAAAGAGGATTGTATGGGAGATTGTACATTGTTAGAATAATAAAGTGCACCCATAAAGAGTGCAACAATAATCAAAAAAGAAAAAAACTTTTTATTCATTCTCAAATAGTTCTTGTAGGAGATCGATCTCCTCTAAGGCACGACCAGTTCCACGTGCTACAGCTAAAAGAGGTTCATCTGCTACAAAAACAGGAATCTTGACAAGGTCTGAAAGGTATTTATCAAGCTGACGTATAAGTGCTCCCCCACCTGTTAAAATGATACCATGGTTAACAATATCACCAGCGAGATCAGGTGGCATTCTCTCAAGAACATCGCGAAGTGCTTCTGCAATCTCTTTGAGTGGCTCTTTCATAGCATCTTTTGCATCTTCACTTGTAAGCTCTACCGAACTTAAAAGCCCCTCTACCTGATCACGACCATTGATAACCATAGTAAGCTCTTCATCCAAACTTACTGCTGTTCCGATGTTGATTTTAATCTCTTCTGCAACACGCTCACCGATAAGAAGATTGTATTTTTTTCTTACGTAGTTTACAATACCTTGGTCAATCTTATCTCCAGCTGTACGGATAGATTTTGAAAGAACAAGTCCTCCTAGTGAAACAACACCGATCTCAGTAGTACCTCCACCGATATCAACTACCAAATGACCTTGTGGTTCACGGATATCAACTCCAGCACCAATAGCAGCAGCCATCGGTTCCTCAATTAAAAATACTTCACGAGCTCCAGCACTGAGTGCTGATTCTCGAACAGCTTTTCTCTCAACCTGTGTAAGTCCATAAGGTACACAGATAATAATACGAGGAGATATAAGAGAACTTCTGCCATGCGCTTTTTCAATGAACTTACGGATCATCTTCTCTGTCATATCAAAATCAGCAATAACTCCATCACGCATAGGGCGGATAGCTTTTATGTTACCAGGAGTTTTTCCTACCATATCTTTTGCTTCATGCCCTACAGCTAAAACCCTTGCGTGTCCATATTTCTCAGTTTTTACAGCAACAACAGAAGGCTCATTGATGATAATACCACGCCCTTTTGCAATTACAATTGTATTTGCTGTTCCTAAGTCAATAGATAAATCGTTGGAGAAAAGTCCTACTATTTTATTGAATATCATTTTGTTACCTTATGCAGTTTTTTGCGTTGTTTTTTTTATATAAACAGGTTGTGCACCATTTTCTATAACATCTTTTGTTATGAGAATTTCATATCCACTGTATTCAGGAAGTTCATACATAATATCAATCATACTTTCTTCTAAAATAGCACGAAGACCACGAGCTCCAGTTTTACGTTTGATCGCTTTTTGTGCTATAGCACGCAATGCATCCTCTTCAAACTCAAGCTCTACATCATCTATGGCAAAGAGTTTTTTATACTGTTTGATAAGTGAGTTTTTGGGCTCAGTTAAGATGCGAACCATATCATCTTCAGTAATCTCATTAAGGGAAGCAATAATTGGTAAACGACCAACGAGTTCAGGGATAAGACCATAGTGAACTAAATCTTCAGGTTCAACCATATCGTATGTTGGTTTTGCTTCATCTTTTGTTTTTTTCTCATGACCAAAACCTAAAACATTGTCGCCCTGTTTACGTTTGAGTATCTCATCAAGACCATCAAATGCACCACCACATATAAACAAGATATTTGTAGTGTCAATAGATGTGAACTCTTGGTTAGGGTGTTTTCTACCACCTTTTGGTGGAATGTTAACTTGAGATCCCTCAATGATTTTTAAAAGTGCCTGTTGTACACCTTCCCCACTTACATCACGGGTAATGGAACGGTTTTCACTCATACGTGAGACTTTATCCACTTCATCAAGGAAAATGATCCCTTTTTGTGCACGTTCTACATCACCATCAGCTGCTTGGATCAGTTTTGTTAAAATATTTTCAACATCTTCACCAACATATCCAGCCTCTGTCAGGCTTGTTGCATCTGCAATGGCGATAGGAACATTTAAAACACGTGCTATAGTCTGAGCCATAAGTGTTTTTCCACTCCCTGTTGGACCAATAAGAAGGACATTTGATTTCGCTATTTCTGTGTCGTCATCCTCAATAGGTACATTTTTAAAGATACGTTTGTAATGGTTGTAAACAGCAACGCTGACAAGTTTTCTAGCACGCTCTTGACCAATAATATACTCCCCTAAAAATGTATCAAGCTCTTTTGGAGTCATAAGTTTTTCAACTGCATCCATAAGCTCTTTATTGTTACTTTGGGAAGCCGCTTGTTTTTCATCACCAAACATTATTTTATAAGCTGATATTACACAGTTTTTACAAATGTAAACACCATTTCCAGCAATGAGTGGATTTTCTTTACTTTCTGTTGCATCACAAAAACTACAGCGTCTTTGAATCATACATCTTCCTTTATTTTTCTTTCAAACGGAATACCCCGTTTTGTTTTGATTACAAAGTTACATAAGTCTGTAACATAATGATTATTTGTACTTTCTAAAAGTTCACTTGCTGTATCCTTGAGTGGCTTTCCAGATTCAAAAAGTTCTCTGTAAGCACTTTTGAGAGCATTGATATCTTCACGCTCAATATGGCGTCTAAGTCCTGTAAGATTTAAACCGCGAAGTGAAGCTCGATTTCCCTCCGCCATACAAAATGGTGGAACATCTTGAGCTAAAGCACTCGCCCCTCCAACCATTGCATAATCTCCTACATGTACAAACTGATGTACAGGTGTCATTCCACCGATAACTACATAATCACCAAGCTCTACATGCCCTGCAAGTGTTGCAGCATTTGCCAAGATACAATGATTACCTATGATAACATCATGCCCTAAGTGAACATATCCCATAAAAAGGTTATGGTTTCCTATGATGGTTTTGCCGCCACCACCTTTAGTACCTGGGTTAAAAAGGGTGAATTCTCGAATAGTGTTGTTATCTCCGATGATTAACTCAACATCTTCACCATTATATTTCAAATCTTGAGGGATAGAACCTAAAACAGAATGTGAAAATATTTTATTGTTCTTTCCAATAGTTGTTTTTCCATAGATACAACTGCCTTGTGCAATGGTTGTATCATCACCGATTTTAGCTTCTGATGAGATAAAACAATAAGGAGCGATTGCAACATTTTCTCCAATAATTGCACCATCCTCAATTACTGCAAGTTTAGATATTTTATTATTTGACATAATGATTATTTATCCACAATCATAGCTTTGAGTTCAGCTTCACTTGTGAGTTTTCCATCCACATAAGCTTCCCCTTTTAACAGCCAGATAGCACCTTTGTTCTTAATAACCGAGAGTCTATACTCTAGTTGGTCACCTGGTTTAACTGGTGAGCGAAATTTTGCTTTGTCAATACTCATAAAGTATACAACCTTATTAGCAATCTCCTCTTCAGTAACACCATCCATACTTTTAAATGCCAAGATACCACCAGCTTGAGCCATTCCCTCTAAAATCATAACACCAGGATAGATTGGATGACCTGGGAAGTGACCTTCAAAAACAGGTTCAGAGATAGAAACATTTTTGTATGCAATGATACTCTCTTTGGGTGTAAGGTCAGTTACACGGTCAACAAGTAAAAATGGGTAACGGTGAGGTAAGATTTTTTGAATTTCAACAACATCCATAAGCATAGTAAGAAACCTTTTAGAAAATAATTTTTAGACATTTTAGCTAAATTATTATTATATAATGATTAGTTTTTCTTTTGTATCTTCGTATGTTTTGGCATCAAGAAAGAGAGTAAGTTTCGTTTCAATCATTTTATCTATGACAATAATGGGACTTAGGTCATATAAAGTGTTTGTAATTGTTGTACGCAGTTGTACCTCTTTTTCAAAAGAAGGGGGATTGAAAATAAGTTCTTTGACCGATTGATATTGCGTGTTGGCAAGTTTATTAAAATGTTGTAGAGATAAAATTTTTATCTCTTCTCTGTTAAAATAATGGATATTGTCTATACTAAATTCAATTTTACCTTGTGCACGTTTACGTGGCAGTGTAGAATAACTTAAGGCATACGCAGGAATATTTTGTGTTTTTCCTTTGGTGAGTTTACAAAAAAATTGTCGATAATTTAAAAACTTATGTTTGATAATTTTGTATTTTATACCATTATCTTCAAGCTTGTTGCGTGTTGTATAAAGTTCTAATCTTTCCTCTATAGAAGCAGGTAGAATTTGCCCTGAAATAGGGGAGAACATCTCATCCATTAATTTGTCTTGTTGTTCTCGCTGCATTGTAAGCCCGTAGATACATCCACAATAGTCTTGACGGTAAAGCTGTTGCTCTTTGGTAACTCGACTTTGATCTTGTGTACCACCACCACTTCTGTAGTCCACTGCGATAAACTCCACACCATGCTCTTTATAAAACTTATCGCCGATACGTTTGAGTTGTTCTTGAGATTTAAGAGGGGAAACAAGTAGTGTAGTTGTGATCTTTTTTTCACCAATCTCTAACGCTTTTTGAGCACTAACTAAAAAACGTTTGTTAAAGCATACTTCACAACGAGCACCCTTTTCAGGTTCTTTTTCAAGACCTCGAACAGCTGCAAGCCATGATTCGTAATCATACTCACCTTCTATAAGCTCAATTCCAAGTTTACTGCAGCTTCGCTCAACATCTAAAAGTCGAAGTTTGTACTCAGAATATGGATGAATGTTGGGATCATAAAAAAAACCCGTAAGTTTTTCATCGGGAAAATCTTTTTTGAGTTTTTCTAAAAAAAAGTGTGAATCAACACTACAGCAGATATGAACTAAAATAAGAAGGCCTTTTTTATGGAATTATATCAAGATTTAGATAATTTTTATTTGTCCTGCACTATAATCAGCAAAAATTACTCTAAAGATGCCTTATGATAGAAAATAATTTATTTAGATCAATGGATATGATTATCAATGAGAGTGGTATCCTTGTTTATGTCATTGATTTAGAGAGTTATAAGATTGTTTATGCAAATAAAAGGTGTGAAGAGGAGTTTGGAAAAAATATAGTAGGAAAAGCTTGTTTTTCTATACTCCAAAAAGATAAAGCAACTCCTTGTGAATTTTGTTCTTTACAAAATAGGAGTAAAAATCTTGGGGATGATTTTGAATGGGAAAATGTCAATCCTATTAATAACAGGCACTATATTTTTCATGATCGAATTGCTTTATGGGAAAATAACCAAAAAGTAAAAATTAAGATTGGTATTGATGTAACGGAATTACATTTGTTAAAAAAAGCATTAATTGAGGAAAAAGATAATGCAGTCAAATCCTTTGAAGCTCTTTTAAATGCAACAATAGAGGGTATCTTCATTTTTGACAGAGATAAAAAATGTAAACTTGTCAATCAAGTAGCATCAAATCTTATGTTGTATGATAAGGATGAAATGATTGGAATGAGTGCTTTGGATTTTATTGCACCAGAGTCAGTAGAGAATGTAAAAAATTACATGAAAAACAGTGTGCAAGAACCTTATGAAGCTACAATGCTTAGAAAAGATGGTTCTCGTTTTGTGGCACTTTTACGTGGAAATAATGTTGTTTTAGCCGGAGAGCAGGTACGTGTATCGGCCATTATGGATCTGACAAAAAGAAAAGAGTATGAAGCCAAAATTCTTAAACTTGCACATTATGATATCTTGACAACTTTACCAAACAGAGTACTCTTTAAAGAGTATATTTTTCGGGCAATAAACAGGTGTAAACGTACACAAGAGTACTATGCCTTACTGTTTATAGATTTGGATGATTTTAAAATGGTTAATGATACGGTAGGGCATAGTATTGGAGATAAAGTTTTAATTGAAGCTGCTAAACGTTTAAAAAGTTCTATACGAAAAAATGATGTTGTCGCTCGTTTAGGTGGTGATGAATTTGTTGTTCTAGTTGAAACAAATAATACCGATGAAAATGCAACAATGAATAGCGTTGTAAAAGTTGCCCAGAAAATTTTACAACGATTACAAGAAGCGTATCATATAGAAGAACATACTTTTAGAATTAGTGCAAGTATAGGCATTAAACTTTTTAATGATGATGTATTAGATATGGATACGCTGATGAAATATGCTGATAGTGCGATGTATAATGCAAAATTTGGTGGAAAAAATCGTTTTGAATTTTTTAATCCAGAGATTCAGCATCTGATGGAAGAGAAAATCTCTTTAACAAATCGCCTTCGTGAAGCGATTGAAAAGGGAGATATGGTTCTGTATTATCAACCTCAGGTTGCTTATGGTGAAGATGCGCAGATAGTTGGTGTTGAAGCGTTAATCCGATGGAACGATTCACAAAAAGGGATGATTCCTCCTGCTGAATTTATTCCTTTAGCCGAGGAAAGCGACCTTATTTTGAATCTAGGCGACTGGATTTTAAATGAAGCATGTAAGCAGATAAAAATTTGGAGTTGCGATACAATAAAAAATCAGTGGCGTGTCTCTATTAATGTAAGTTCCAAACAGTTTGAAGAGAATGATTTTGTAGAAAAACTTGAAAAGATTCTTATTAAACATGAGATTGATACAAAACTGATTATGTTAGAGTTGACAGAGGGTGTTTTAATTCAAAATTTTGAAGAGACAGTAGAAAAACTGCACCGTTTAAAAAATTTAGGGCTTTCATTGTCCATTGATGATTTTGGTACGGGCTACTCTTCTCTTGCTTATCTTAAAAAATTACCGATGGATGAATTGAAAATTGACAAGTCGTTTATTGATGATTTGATGAATGATGAAAATGATGAGATTATTACACAGACAATAATATCTATTGGACAAAAATTTGGTTTGAAAGTAATTGCTGAGGGTGTTGAAACAGAAGCACAACGAGATAAACTACTTGCTATAGGATGTAATTTCTTTCAAGGGTATCTTTTTGCAAAACCTACAAAAGCTGAGCTTTTGTAGACTAATGAGATTTATTTAAAAAGACCTGATAATATATTCATAGCACCTGTTGCATTTGAACCTTTGAAGTAATTCATTATAATTGGTACAAATTGAGTAATCATTGAACTGTTGAGCCCTAATGATGAAAACTGTGAAGCTAAAGCAGCCATACCTGTAGATGAATTACCACCAAGTGCACCTAATGCTCCCATAGCACTACTTGCTTGTGGTGCCATTTTAAGAAGAGAACTTGAATTTGGAATAGCACTTGCCAAGGTTGTATATTTATTTGAAGGAAGAGAATCTTTTGCATAGCTTAAAATGCTTCCCACGCCACCAGTAGCTTGTTTGTCAGAGATACCAAGCTGGCTTGTTAGCATACCGACAAGATTACTATTTTTTGTTTCACTTTTTGCAGTAGCTACCGCTGTGTGTGTATTTGTTGCAGTATTAACACTTGAGAGTGCACTTGTTGCATCACCTAAGCTAAATGCTGAGATTGATTGGACACATACCAAAAATGATGTCGCTAAAATAATTTTTTTCATTGTTTAGTTCCTTTTTTCAAAAATTTCTATAGAGATGATTTGGTCTTCACCTTCAAGTGAATCCAATGTTGCAAAGCTTTCTGTATCTTCATCTTCAATACCGCCAAAAACAGTGTGTACACCATCTAAATGTGGACAAGGTGCAAAACAGATAAAGAACTGACTTCCACCAGTATCTGGACCAGCATGAGCCATAGAGATAGTTCCTTTTAGATGAACGTGTGTATTTTTTTCAGTTTCACAAGCTATCGCCCAGTCTGGTCCACCAGTTCCTGGCATACCACCTGCACCCTCTTTTGTGTTAGGGCAACCACCTTGAGCCATGAAACCTGGAATAACACGGTGGAATTTTAAACCGTTATAAAAACCACTTTGTGCCAAATGTGCAAAGTTAGCTACTGTATTTGGTACTTCCTCTGGATAAAGTTTTAACCAGATAGTCCCTTTGTTTGTACTTATTTTTGCATACTGTAATTTTGCTAATTCATCTTCGCTTAGATTGTATTCTTTTAGTTTTTTTCCAAACATTTATAAAGCCTTTTATTGATTTTTGTGTGATTATAGTTAAATTTTTTAAATTTTAGTATAATCACTCTATGAAAAGATACTCATTTTTTAAAAATATGACAATAAAAAGAGCCAATATACTAACAATTGTTGTCATATTTTTCTTTAGTTTGGTTTTTGTCTCTTTGCTTGTGAATGAGATATATAAAGATTATGAGTTGGCATTGCATAAAAGTATTATAGTGCAATCTGACAATAATATAAATGCAAAACTTGTTCAAGAAAACAAGCAAAAGTTAAAGTTGCTGCTTATTAAAACGGTGCTTGCTATTGTAACACTCTCTTTTATTATCTTTGCCATAGCACTTGCATTTTATAAGATTTTAAATATGATTCTACAAAGTGATATAGAGAAGTTTTTAGACTTTTTTGAAAAAGCTGCGCATGAAGAGAAGTTGATAGATTCAAAAGAGATCTTTTTTCAAGACTTTAAATATATGGTGAGCTATGCAAACGAGATGGTAAGAACGATTGCCAAGCAAAAAGACTCATTGCGTGAGCTAAATCTTCATCTTGAAGACAGAGTAAAAGAAAAGACATACTCACTAGAAGCTATTAACAAAAATCTTCAAGATGAAAAACAGTTCTCTGAAGAGATATTGCAAGCACAAAAAGAGTTTTTACGCTACACAGTTCATGAAACAAATACGCCACTAAGTGTTATTTTAACAAATATTGAACTCTATACAATAAAGCATGGAAAAGACAAGCATC
>Ga0256837_1002263_pt1 | contig 12142 bp, 13 predicted proteins | sample 4562384metaG_FD_185976 | JGI IMG/M metagenome (GOLD analysis project Ga0256837, IMG submission 185976) | Hydrothermal vent microbial communities from Guaymas Basin, Mexico - 4561-384 | ecosystem: Environmental > Aquatic > Marine > Hydrothermal vents | place: Mexico: Guaymas Basin | collected... | reverse complement strand
GTCGCACTTTACAGTGATACTACTATCTATTTAAGTGAGCATTTTAGAATCGATATTCATGTGGGAGATACGCTTACAGCAGGTGAAACACTTTTAGGATACTACAGTAAATAATATTATTCATTTGGATGTTGTTTTTTAAATAGTAGTTTTTGTGTATCGATATTAAATTCAAAAAACTTTGAATGAAAACCATCTTTTGGAATACGTGAGAGCTGGATAACAGCTCCATTGTTGTTATTAATCTCCATATATAGCAATGCCAAAGCAAATCTTGCCTCATAAAAACTTTTATTTTTCATTTTTGATAGCTCAAGTAATGCTATAGCATTTGCATGATGATTGGCTGCAGTTGATGCTACTGCACCAAGGTAGAGTGTGTAGGCATCATGCACTTTAAGCTCATCAATGAGATGATTGTAAAGTGTATAGGATTCTTCAAAAGCTTTATCATAAAGTGAAGCCAGAGCCAATGCACTTTCCACCTCTTGCGTGTTGCCATTGGTTGTCTCGAGAATATTTTTAAGTTGTTGACGCAAGTAAAAAAGCTGACCAGTAATAAGATTTTCTTGAATATAGAGATAACGGCTCAAGTAGGGACCATAATAAAGATCTTGAAAATGAAAGTTTTTCTTTTTGAGATATTTCATAACTTCTTGAGCATATTTATAGGGTTTGTAATCATAAAAATGGGTATCTATATATAAAAGATTTGGCACAATATCATTAGGTTGTAATACTACAAGTTTTTGTGCAGCTTGCTGTGCATAGTTCATTTTTCTTAATTTCATACTAATTATGATATCTAGCGCCAGATAAAGAGGACGGGGTTTATAGTTTGTATCCAGCCAGTCTATTGCTGAGATATAGTTGTTTTCAGTAATATCAAGTAAAGTACGATAAAGCATCTTCTCTTCTGATTCATCCTCTAATGAGATAGAATCTTTTAAGATAGATTTGAGTTTTTTATATTTTTTGTTTAAAAGCTGACTTGTCATAACAGCATAAACCCCAGAGATGTAGTTTTTTGCATCAAGATGGTATGACTTGATAAAATGTTCATTTGCTTTAAGGATGTTACCCATTTGTGCATAAGTAAGGGCAAGATTGTAATGCAGTATAGAGTGTTTTGGTTGGATTTTAACAAGCTTTTGTAGTTCTTGATTTGCTTCGCGTATTTTAAAAGATAATGCCTTTTTGATGGCTTTTGTTATACCTAAATTAACATCAGAGGATGATGAACTCTTCTTTAGGTACTCTTGAGCTGTTTGTACGTTATCGATATAGATATTTGCATTTCCTTTTCGTATATAACTGATAGTTTGGTTTGCATTAAAAACTTTGTATGGAGAGAAGTAGAAAATTTTTTGGTAAATGAGGCTTCTATTTGTTGTAAGATCATCTCTATATTTTTTTTGTGCTTTTTGAGGGTCAAATAACGAATCTTGTAGTTTTACTTTAATAGGGTAGTATCTGTACACTTTATCTGGATAATTTGTAGTGACATGTTTGATTTGAGCTGATGCTTTGGCTATGTTACCAGATTTAAGATTGATTAGTCCCAAAGCTAGTTGTGTTTGTATTGGTTGAATATTTTTAAGTAAGGCTTCTTCAAGATGATTTCTAGCAAGTGCAAAATCCCCTATACGAGCATAGAGTAAAGCGATACTAAAATGATCATCAGTTTCAAAACTTTTCTCCATAGCATCAATAGCATCATAATTGTTGTTGTAAAGAGCATTTATTTTTGCTTTAAGATGGTTTTGAATAACTGGATATACATTTGATGATGCATTTTTCAAAGCATTAAGTGCTGCAAGGTAATTTTTGTTATAGTAATTTATGAGCGTGTAATAGTATGAGTACAAGGGGGAGTTGATTTCGTAAGGTAAGTAGGCATATGCAAGATCTATATAATACTTAAAACTATCCTTATCATCCAAATGCAGGGCGCATACTGCTGCATTGATAGCACTAACACACCTTTTTTCATCATTGTTAATTGCTTTTTGAAATGTTGCGAGTGCAGTTTTATATTGGTGATCTTTGAGTTGGGCTACACCTAGATTATAAAGTGAGATTGCTTGTGAATATTCGGCAATCTTCTCATAAAGTGTAAGTGCTTGATGTTTGGAACCTGTTTCATAAAGGTAGTTTGCCTTAGCAATCATATTTTCAAGTTTGCTTGGTTCTATAGTAGGTTTTTTTCGTGCATTTTGAAGTTTTTTATCAATAAGATTAATATCTATATCTGGTGCACTCTCCTCTTTGGAAAATTTGATATATAAAATAACAGCTACTGCAATCAAGAGTGTAACAATGATTGCAATACCACCAAAGAGGATAATCTTTCTTTTCTTTTCCTCTTCAAGAAGATCCTCATCAATCTCATGATGATCTTGAGCATCTTCCATGGCATCACTGTCTTGTATAATGATTATATCTTCTTGTTCCTCTGCCATTAAATACCCTAAGTGAATTTAGCTTTATAAAGCAATTTCAGTGCCATATATTTTTAAAAGTTATTATATTATAAAGGTAATGATTTTTTTATCAAATTTAAGAGTTTTATAGTGAAATGGGTGTAAGATAAAAGAAAGGAAAAAATGATGAGACGATATTTGACTTTGTTTTTTTTAGTAGTTACGATTGGATGGAGTCAATCCATTTACAATAAAGTGGGAGGCTACTCTTTTGAGTTACCACAAGGATGGAAATATCAAGAGAATGGATATTCGATATTATTGGGACATGACACGATAGCAGGTCTTATTGTTGTATATAAACATTCTTTTGAAAATATGGCAGTTTTAGAAGAAAATATGAACTTGGGTATAGCTGAAGATGGAGTGTTTTTGAAACTGGTCTCTCCACTGAGTAAAGTACAAAACCATATCCTAAAAGGGGAATATAGTGGCATTTACGGTATGGAAGAAGTGAAAGCTCAAGGGTATGGAGTAGTGTTTCAAAAAGGGGGCGGCGGTGCAATAGTTATAGCGATAACAACGCCACAAAGCTATTCCAAAGAGCTTATTCAAGCTGCTGATACTATAGCTTACTCTCTTAAAGTGAGTCAGACTTCTTTAAAAGATAACAATATTATAAAAGGCAACCTTATGCAAAGGTTTGTAGGGAAATGGACAACAATGACAAAATACAGTGAGTCGAATCTTTATCTATATGCTGATGGAACTTATATATACAATAATGAATCAAGTTATGGAAACAGTGATGTAAGTGCAGGTGCAACATGGGGAATGGCACAAGAGAATCAAAACAGAGGAAGATGGCACATAGAGGGAAGTCTGCAAGAGGGTGTTCTTATCATTACTGAACCAAATGGGGTAATGGAGAGATACCCCTATCATATTCATATAGAAAACGGTGTAGTATATGAAAATGAGTATTATTTTGGGGAGAATTTATATTTTAGAAGGTAAAGTAGATAGAGAAAATCTATCTACTTTAGATTCCCAAATAGGGGTGTAGTACCTTTGGAATATCTATACTTCCATCCTCTTTTTGAAAGTTTTCCATGATTGCTACCATAGTACGACCAACTGCCAAAGAGCTTCCGTTGAGTGTATGAACCAGCGTGTTTTTCTTTCCATCTTTAAAACGGATTTTAGCACGTCTGGCTTGGAAATCTCGCGTGTTACTTACTGAAGATATCTCACGGTAAGTGTTTTGACCAGGGAGCCATACTTCCAAGTCCACAGTTTTTGCAGCACTAAAGCCTAAATCACCTGTACATAGTGTAACAAGGCGGTGAGGAAGCTCAAGTGCAGTAAGCAAATCAGATGCACACGCAACCATCTCATCAAAAATGGCATCACTCTCATCAGGTTTTGCGATGGTGACAAGTTCTACTTTGTGAAACTGGTGTTGGCGAATCATACCACGAGTGTCACGCCCAGCAGCTCCTGCTTCTTCTCTAAAGCATGAAGTGTGTGCTGTCATCTTCTTTGGCAGTTCATCAGCTTTTAAAATCTCATCTTGGTAGAGGTTTGTCAGTGGTACTTCTGCTGTAGGTATAAGGTAGAGCTCTTGACCTTCCATCTTGTAAAGATCATCTTCAAATTTTGGAAGCTGCCCTGTACCCTCTAGTGCTCTGCGGTTTACAATCTCAGGAACACTCACCTCTTCAAATCCACGCTTGGCATTAAAATCAAGCATAAAGTTGATAAGTGCACGCTCTAGTTTTGCACCCATACCAAAACCGACAGAAAAACGGGACGTTGCAAGTTTGACACCACGTTCAAAATCTATCCAACCATTTTGCTCAGCTAGTTCCCAATGCTCTTTTGGTGTAAAGTCAAATGTTGGAGGAGTAAGCACTTTTTTAATCTCTACATTGTCCTCCTCATCCTCTCCATCTGGTACATCATCATCAGGTATGTTAGGAATTGCCATAGCAAGTTTTTCAAGTTCCTCTTGTTTGTGACGTTGAATCTCTAGTGCTTGGGCTATTTTTACTTTGTTGGCGTCAACACGAGCTTTGAGTTCACTTATATCTTTGCCCTCACGCTTATAAACACCAAACTCTTTACTCATGGCATTTTGTGCAGCTTGAAGTGTCTCGAAGGCAGTTTTGGCAACTTTAAGCTCTTCAAATTTCTCTTTAAGTTGTGCAAGGAGTGTTGCATCAACACCTTTGCGTGTGAGTTTTTTACTAATGGTGTCAAAATCTTTTTGAAGTAGTTTTAAATCTATCATTCTTTCCCTTTTATACTAAAATATCTTTTGCTATCTGAAATTGGTTTGCTGTCATTAAATGGATTTTTGGATGAAGCTCTTTGAGATCTTCAAAAAGTTTTTTTGAGAGTTCAAAACCAACTTTGTACTCCTCCTGAACTCCTATTTCACTTGCTTTGCGAAGTTTCTCTATCCAACACGCAGGTACATTGATACCTGGTACATGGGAAGATAAAAACTGAGCAGTACGAAGCTTGGTAATAGGAAAAACTCCCATAATAAGCTCGGCACTTTTATTTTCACTACAACACTCACTGTTTGCCTTTTCTTTTAATTCTAAAAGTTGTTTGGCATTTTCTATATCATATACAGGTTGTGTGATAATCCCTACAGCTCCATGTTTTATCTTTTTTTGCATCTTTTTTTGGAGTGTTTTTGGGTTTTTTGCATAGGAGTTTACAACTGCAAAAGGGTAGATGTGTTTAGGGCGCACAGTAAAAGGTTTTGCTGCATAGTCCATTCCTGAGTTAAAAGCTGAGATAATATCTAAAAGAAGTGTTGAATCTGACTCAAACACCCCTTTTGCCTTTGGCTGATCACTAATGGTTGCAGGGTCTCCTGTGAGAGCTAAAATGGTTCTGATATCAAACTCATTTGCCCCAAGCAGATCAGACTGAAGGGCAATTTTGTTTCTATCACGCATACTCATTGTTGCAATGACAGGTTTTTTAAAATTCTCTTGTAAAAGTTTTGCACCAAAGAGAGCATTGTACTTAAGTTTGGCTAGAGGGTTGTCTGTAGTTGAAAAACCATCTACAAGCTTGTCTAATCCCAAGTCCTGAATTTTTTGTACTGTAGGCTGAAATGTTGCACTGTGACCTGGTGTGGTCTCAAGTGTAATATATGAGCCGTTTTGAAGTTTATCTATAAGTGTATCAAACAAAAAAAGTCCTATTTCGCTATAATTGCGCAATTATATACTAAAGAGAGAAAATTTATGCTAAAACTTGCAGTATTTGACTTTGATTCTACACTCATGGATGGTGAGACTATAGACTTTTTTGCCGAAGAACTTGGCATTGGTGATGAGGTAGCACGTATTACAGAAGAAGCGATGAGTGGAAGACTCGATTTTTTTGAGTCCTTGCAACAGCGTGTTGGTCTTTTAAAAGGGCTTGAGTTTTCGGTTGTTGAAAAAATTTCCCACAACCTTCCATATATGCCAGGAGCCAAAGAGACCATCGCAGAGCTTAAAAACCGTGGTGTGAAAGTGGTGTGCTTTTCTGGAGGATTTAGAACCGCTACATCATATGCCAAAGATATTTTAGGCTATGATGCAGACTTTTCCAATGTGCTGCATCATAAAGATGGCAAACTTACAGGGCTTGTTGGTGGAGATATGATGTTTAACTTCTCCAAGGGTGATATGTTGCAACGTTTGCAGGCAGTTTTGGGTGTAAGTGAAGAGGAAACACTTGTGTGTGGTGATGGTGCAAATGATTTAAGTATGTTTGCACACGCAGGAACACGTGTCGCTTTTTGTGCAAGAGAGATTTTGCAACGTGAAGCAAATATTATTGTAGATACAAAAGATTTAACAAAAATACTGGAGAAAATATAGATGTTAGAACAAACAGTGTGGAGACAATACCACGAAGAGAATAACTTTAGAGAGAAGCTTGCAGAGTTTTGTAAGCTCGATATCCTTGATTTGATAGAGGATGATAAAAAACTCTATGCTATCTTAAAATCAAAGCTAACAAAAAAAGAGTTAAAGCTTTTTGCAATGGATACAGCGGGTATTGATGATGCAAAGATACAACAAGAGTTTGATTATGACAATGAAGCTTTAACAAAAGCGAAGTTTAAACTTTACAAAAAACTTATTCAGGATAAAACACGTCTTGACTTTAGAACATCGAAAACGATGGAAATACGCTTCTGAGGGTGAAGTTCCCTCGTATGGATAAAACTACTTTAAAATAATTTTAAAAGTGACTCTTCGTGAGTCCTTTTTCATCTCTTTTTTGTGTTGCATAATCTTTTCTTTATATGCGACTCCACTCCCTTTTATTATCTGTGTTAACCATTGCTGTGTTGTTTTGTCCTGTTGTGTAAAGATGTAGTTGATAACGCTTAATGCCCGTTGCATGGAGAGCTTTTCATTGTTTAGATATTTTGCGGGCAGTTGCGTGTTACCCCACTGGCTTGATGTGTGTCCATTAATCTCTAAAGTGTTTATGCTACTTTTATGTTGCAAAAGAAAAGGGATAAGCTTGTGAGCAAAGCTTTTTAAAAACTCTTTTTGTTTGGATGTTAAGTGGTATTGTCCTATTTGAAAATAAAGAGTATCGTTGATAAACTCTATGGTGAGGTCTTGATTGATATGAAGTTGTTTGTTCTTTATCTCTTGTTCAAAAAGCTGTAGTAGTTTTTCATAAATAGAAAGCGTATATGTCTTTGTTTTTCTTGATAAGGGATTAGTGGATGTTGCCATTGTTGCATCTTTATTGAGTTTGACAATCCACATATTTGCTTCTTGGGAATTTTTATCTGTATGGATACCAGCAACTGCTACCTGTGAGTTGTTTAGGACAGATAAGGCGTTAAAAATATCATAGTTTTTATCTCCATAACGTTCCTGTTTTAGCATGTTTAAATCGGCATCGAGCAACATTGCCAAAGCATCAGTATTGAAAGTGTCTTTGACATATCCCACAGCGATAAAACTACCATTTGAAAATTCGGCAATATCATTAAGTCCGCTAGGATGGGTGGTAAAAATCTCTTTATCGATAAGAACATTTTTATAAAGGTCAAATTTAATAAGGCGTATATGTTCTTTTCTAGCGTCATTATATTGCACTAATGAGAGAACAAAGTTATTGTCTCGTGTGCGTATGATTTTTGTCGGTACTATTCTTTTTTTGCTTTTATAGTGTTTGAGCCATACTCTGTCTCCATTTTCTGTAATACGCATCAACGATACATCTTTATGTTTGTCATAGGATGTGGTACTAACAATTACGATAGAGCCATCATACGCTTCTACACCATCTATGCCGATATCATCATATTGTGTACCATATTTCTTGCTCCATAACATATGAAGATTTTTATCAAAACGGGTGATAAATATATCGTTGTTACCAAGCCCCGTTGTAAACATATCATCTTGCGTGTTGCGTGAAGTAATCGAAGAACCGATAGCCAAAACACCACCGTCACTGAGTGATATAAGTTTACTCATACGATCAAAGTTTTTTGTTCCGAAATATTTAGATTCAAGAAGATTGCCATATGTATCGAGCTTGGCAACAATTAAAGAGCCATCCATTGTATATCCACCCACAAAGTAACCATTGGTTGCACTTTTTTTGAGAGAAACTGCGGTGTTGAACTTTGTCAGTTTTGCAGTTTTGGAAAAGATGATATGTGTGCTTTGGGAATCAACTTTGATAAGATGCATTTGTGAACCGTACTTTTGGGAGAGCGATTCAAGATAATCAAAAGCATTGTCATAACTGCGGCTGTATGTTGCGTGTTGTTGAAACTCTTTTGAGACACCAACTGCACTGATAGTTCTGTCATAATCTTGTGTGATGTCAAAGAGTACAGCATCAAAGGGTTTGTGAATAATGAGATTAAACTCTTTTGCAAAGAGAGTGATGGTCGATAAAAAGAGGAGTAAAAGTATAGGTTTCATAAAAGTGCTTTTTCAAGCATAGTAGCAAAAAATATTCCTAAATAGAAGAAGAGGTAAAAAGGATGGGTGCAAAAAGCACCCAAAAACCTTATTTTAGGTTTTCAAAAGGGTTAGTAACCACTTTTTTACGAGTAACAACGTATGGTACTAGTGCAGCAGCACGAGCACGTTTGATAACGATGCTGATCATATCTTGGTGACGTTTACAGTTACCTGTTAAACGACGTGGCATAATTTTATATCTCTCTGAAAGTGAGAAACGGATGTTTGCAACATCTTTATAATCCATGAAGTCAACTTTAGCTTCACAATATTTACAATATCTTTTTTTGTATTTTCTTTTTTCTGACATGTTATTACCTTTTTTATCTATTCAAATTTCTAAAATGGAATTTCATCTTCATCTATATCAATCTCAGGAATTGCATTGGCACTTGGCATTTCACGACTTTGTGCTTGCGCCTGATTGTTGTTATAGCTTGGTTGTTGCTGTTGATAACTTGGCTGCTGCTGTTGCTGAGGTTGTTGATAAGACTGAGCCTGACCTTGCATAGGTGCATTGTATCCACCTTGTGGTGCAGAACCCATATTGTCTTGTCCAGCATTACCACCCATAGGTGCATTATATCCGCCACCTTGGTTGTCACCTCGTGAATCAAGCATCTGCATAGTTTCAACTATAACCGAGTGTTTTGATCTTTTTTGTCCATTTTGGTCAACCCATTGTTCAAAGTTCAATCTTCCTTCAACAAGAATCTTACTTCCTTTACGAAGGTATTGGTTGGCAACTTCAGCACTGCGTCCAAAGAAAGTGATGTCAACAAAACATACTTCCTCTTTTTTTTCACCATTGCTAGTAAATTTACGACTTGTAGCTATTGCAGTTTTTGCAATACCCATACCGCCTTGAGAGTATCGAAGTTCGATATCACGTGTTAAGTTTCCAACCAAGATTATTTTATTGAACATAAGTTTTCCTTCTCTAGCTTACGCTATTACTCAGCTGCCGCTTCAGTTGTTTCTTCAGCTTTTGGAGCTTCTTCTGCCGGAGTTTCCTCTTTTACAGGAGCTGCTGCTTTTTTAGCTTTTTCAACAAGTCCGTTCCATGCAGTTACTTCACGGTTTGTAGTGTATTTGATAGTTACAAAACGAAGAAGGTCTTCATTGATACGGAAACGTCTTTCAATTTCAGCAATAGCAGCTGGAGCTACTGAATAGTAGATAACATGGTAATAACCACGTTCACTTTTATCGATTGGGTATGCAAGTTTTCTCATTCCCATTGCGTCTGTAGCTGCGATTTCGCCGCCGTTTGAAGTTATGATTTCTTCAACATTTTTTACTGCTGCTGCAATCTCTTCAGCTGTAAAAGTTGGTTTGATGATTACTAGGTTTTCGTAGTGTCTCATATAGTATGATCTCCTCATGGTATTGCCAATATAGTGGCTTTTGTTTCCCTTTCGGATCTAAATATAGCTTCGTAGGTGAAGTTACAAAGAGAAAGGAACGCGCAATTATATCTAAGGATTGCTTAAAAAAAACAAATTTTTTCTGTTTACGTAATTTTAAAATGAAAACAGTTTCAATCTATGACAAATTGCCATTAAAATTTTTGTTTTATGATTTTTAGGATATAGTTGCAGAAAATTTATAGAATGATACATCATGGCAAAAAGAAAACAAACAACAAAAACACAATCTAAAAAGAACACAAATACTAAAAATACAAAATTTTTACACTATATCATCTGGGCACTTACAGCAATTGCTCTTGCTATCGCATTTTTTCTTGGTGGATATTATCTTGGTTATAACAATGCAAAAGTAAAATTTTCACAACAAGAGAAAGTTGAAAAACAAAAACGTTTGGCATTGCTAAAAAAACTTGAACAAAGTGCCAAAGTTGAAAATAAGTCTGTGAATAAACGTCTAAAAGAGATTTTGAAAAATGATAAAATAACTTATACTTCAGCGTCTCATGAGATAGATGATGCCTCCCTTGCCAATCCGCCAAAAGTAAAAACTACAAAGAAGGTTGTTTATGACAAAAAACCAAAACTTGCCATTATTATTGATGATGTAAGTACAAAAAGACAGGTTCAAGCTATTAAAAGTTTACATATCCCTCTAACGATGTCTTTTTTACCACCAAGTGCAGCACGTCCAAACTCTGCAAAACTTGCGGCAAAAGAGCGCTTTTATATGGTGCATCTTCCAATGGAAGCGATGCATTTTAATAAAGAGGAACCTTATACAATGCGTGTAAGTGACACGCAACATGAAGTACTTCAAAGGGTGAAAAAGATAAAACAGCTTTTCCCTCGTGTGCGTTACATCAATAATCATACAGGAAGTAAGTTTACAGCAGATGAGATAGCGATGAACAGACTTATTTATGCTTTTAGTAAATACAATATTAAATTTGTTGACAGTAGAACAACAGCACAGACAAAAGCTCCAAAAGTGTTGAAAAACTTTGGTCTAAAATATGTACATCGTGATGTATTTTTGGACCATCATTCAGATAAAGCATATATAAAAGAACAGATTAAAAGGGCAATATCTCTGGCAAAGAAACATGGACATGCAATAGCGATAGGACATCCCCATAAAAATACACTTCAAGCACTTTACGAATCAAAACAATTGCTTCAGCAGGTAGATTTGGTACAGGTAGATAAAATATACTAATGATACATCAGATAGATTTTCATATAAAAGAGTTAGAGTGTATGAAAAAATACCCAAAAGAGCTTTCTTATAAGGGTAACACGCAACTCTTAGAAGCTAAAAAAGTAGCAATAGTTGGCAGTCGCAAACCCAATCAGTATGCAAGAAATATGACGAACCTTCTTGCTGCAAAACTCTCTGAAGCTGGTGTTTGTATAGTGAGTGGCGGTGCTATCGGTGTGGATGCCATAGCGCATAAAGCAGCAGGGTTTGCTAACACCATTATGGTAGCAGCAACAGGATTGGACAAACGATACCCTGCTATCAATAAAAATATCATCCAGAAGATAGAACAAGATGGATTGGTGCTGAGTCAATTTGCAGAGGGGACACCTTCCCAAAAGTATAACTTTGTTTTGCGTAATGAGTTGGTTGTTGCTTTGGGTGATGTGTTGATTGTTACCTATGCTGATAAGAACTCAGGAACTTTAAGAAGTATAGAGTATGCCAAGAAAATGGGTAAAACAATCTATGTTCTTCCCCATAGAATAGGGGAGAGTGAAGCGACCAATGAGCTGTTATCCAAAGGGGAAGCACAAGCCATCTATGACATAGAAAAGTTTGTTGGTATATTTGGAGCTATGCAAGAAAAAAAATATGATAACTTTTTGGAGTTTTGTAAAACAAATCCATATTATGATGAAGCTTTAAAAAAATTTCCATCACGTGTATTTGAAGCTGAATTAAGTGGGGAAATTAAAATTATAAACGCAAAAATTTATTTGTGTTAAATTATTTCCCACTTTTCATTTTATCTTGATTAAAACTCAAAGCTTTCTTTTTTAAACTCTACAAAATCAGTTGCAATTTTTGTATTTTGAAGATTGAGTTTTTTAACGGCTTTTGGATTGACGAGATACCATCCAAGAACAACATCTACTCTGTCTCCTTTTTGAAGTGAAAAGTTGTATTTTACACTTCTTTTTTCATTTGCTTTTATCATAGTGTCACGCAGTGTTGTTGAAGCTTTCCATGGCATAGCAGGCTTTCCATCATGACCGATCACTCTTA
>Ga0256837_1002262_pt1 | contig 12149 bp, 10 predicted proteins | sample 4562384metaG_FD_185976 | JGI IMG/M metagenome (GOLD analysis project Ga0256837, IMG submission 185976) | Hydrothermal vent microbial communities from Guaymas Basin, Mexico - 4561-384 | ecosystem: Environmental > Aquatic > Marine > Hydrothermal vents | place: Mexico: Guaymas Basin | collected... | reverse complement strand
TAATTAATTCTAAAAAACCATCTCAAATATACAATATACTTCAATCAAAATTACCATATATTGAAACAAGAAAATATTTAAAAAAAGTTATTTTATCTAAGAGGGATTTTATAAATCTATAGTAAAACATGCTCCTTCTTTGACTGATCTGGAAACATCTTTAGCTTGCCTTTTTAAAACTTTTTCATATCCTTCTCTAATATCATCATCATCTTCAACATAAAGGATAGTAATTTGTTTTACATAATCCATCATTATTTTGCCTTTAGATTATTGATTGTATTGGTTAAAATTTCTTTTTTCTTGATAATACCTAGTAGTGGATTTAGTGTTAAGTTAGGAAAGGCTCCATTTAAGCCTTTTCCATTATTCCCATGACATCCACCACAATTACTTGTAAAAAAAATTTCAGCTTTTTTTGCTTTTTGATCATTAGTGCTTTTTTGATTTGATAAAGTTACTACATATCTTGCTATATCTTTTGCATCTCTTTTGTAGGCAAAACCTCCTTGCATATCTCCTGCTGGAAATCCAAGTTGTTGTGATGATCCATTTAATATAATATTTACAATATAATTTTCAAGGTAAGAGGTAGTATTTATCTGTTTAAGTTCATTTTCGATATTTTTTATCTTTACATGTAGAGGTTGTTTTTCAGAGTTGACTTGCAGAGGTTTTATGTTTGGTTTTTCCTCTTTTTCACAACCTAAAATAAAGAGTAAAAAAAGAGGAAAAAGATATCTCATCTATTCTACTGTTACAGATTTTGCTAGATTTCTTGGCATATCTACGTCATTACCAAGTCTTATAGATATTTCAAGGGCAAAGATTTGTGTGATTATCATCATCTCAAAAAATTCACTCATAAGGTGGTCTTGGTTTGAAGTTCGTATAAAATCATCTGCTAAATCAAACTCTTCAGGGCTAATAGCAAGTATAGTTGCATCTCTTGCACTTAACTCTTCTACATTGCTTTTTGTTTTATCATAAAGTATATTTTTAGGCATGAGTGCAATTGTAAAAAGTTCACTATCCGCAAGAGCTATTGGACCATGTTTCATCTCTCCAGATGGATATCCTTCTGCATGAAGATAGCTTATCTCTTTTAGTTTTAAGGCACCTTCAAGAGCCAATGGAAAAAAAATATCTCGACCTATAAAGAAAAATCCATGTCCATGAAGATATCTTTTAGAAAGACGTTTTATTTTTTCATGAGTATTGTCTTTGACATGTAATACTGATGGTATATGAAGAAGAGTTTTGATCTCCTTTTGCATAGTTTTTTTATTTATAGTATCTTTCTTTTCTCCTAGATATAAAGTTAGAAGCCAAAGAGTAATCATTTGTGTTGCAAAAGCTTTTGTACTAGCAACTCCTTTTTCTATACCAGCTCTTGTTAAAAGAGTAGCATTTGCCAATCTTACGATAGAAGAGTTATCCACATTACAAATAGCAAGTGTTTGCATACCAGCTTTTTTTGCCATTTTAAGAGCCTCAAGAGTATCTGCAGTTTCTCCACTTTGACTGATAACTAAAAATAGAGTTTTAGTATCCAAAAGAGGCTCTTTGTATCTAAATTCACTAGCTATTTCGATAGTACATCTTATTTTACTTAATCTTTCAAATAAGTAAGTTGCTGCTAGCCCGGCATGGTAACTAGTACCACAAGCACATATTTTAATCGCATCTATATTTGATAAGTCTATATTTTTAAGCTCATCAAGTTCAATACTGTCATCAGTAACTCTACCCATGAGAGTTTCACTTACTACTGTTGATTGTTCATAAATCTCTTTTTCCATAAAAAAGCGAAAACCATCTTTTTGTGCATAAATTTTGTCACGTCCAAGAGTGATAAAGTTTGGAATAACAGAATTTTCACCCATAAATAGTAAGATTTCATCTTTTTTTACCCATCCATATTGACCATCTTCAAGATATACCACTTCTGTGGCATGACCTATTAGTGGTGAATCAGAAGAGCTCATAAATCTCTCTCCTTTTGCATTTTGCCCCAATATAAGTGGTACTGCATTTTTAGCAAAAAATATAGTTTCTGGTTCGTCTTTTGTTATTAGGAGTATAGCGTATGCACCTTTAAGCATAAGGATTGTATTTTTAAAAGCATCTTTCGCATTTAGTCCATCACGTATAAGCTTTTCAAATAGATGAACTATAACTTCTGAGTCAGTTTGAGATAAAAACTTAACACCTTCACTTTGTAAATTCTCTTTAATCTCTTTGTAGTTTTCTATTATGCCATTGTGAATTACATAAGAAAATTCACCACGATGAGGGTGTGCATTTACTTCTGTTGGTTTTCCATGAGTTGCCCATCTAGTGTGTCCAATCCCAAGACCAAAACCATCACTTGAAAATGATGAAGTTTTATGTACCAAATTATTTAGTTTTCCTAAAGCTCTATATGAAGATATATGACCATTTTTGAGTATAGCAATACCAGCACTATCATAACCTCTATACTCTAACTCTTTTAGACCATTTAAAAGAAACTCTTTTTTTTCATTTTCACCAATGTAGCCTACGATTCCACACATATATATTACCTCGTTATAAATAATTCTAAAATTTTACTCTTATTGTCACATAAGTCTATCTTTTTTTCAATTAAAAACAGATTTCTTGCACGATTTTTTATAGTTTGTATTTTAGCAGTTGAAACATCAATTCCTTCATCATCAAAAATACTCATCATATAAGCCATCATACCTTTTTGGTTTTGTGTATCTACAGTCAATTTTATAAGGCTTTTAGAGTGTTCACACTCCATTTTTATCTCATTTTCTTTTATAATTGGTTTACATAGTGTAGTTGATTTACTCATATCAAAACTCTGTTTTATAAGAGTCTTAATATGAGGTACATCACTCTCTTCAACACTTTCATTAAAGTCAATTTTAAAGTATTTTTTATCATCGTAAAGTTTAAATACTTCCATATTTATCAAGTCTAAAAAACCAAGCTTTCCTAAAAGATAACCTACATTTAATTCTTCAGATTTTATGATAGAGATACTTAGATGTCCTTCATTTGCTATTTTAACTTCATAAGGTTTTGCATCTTTTGCTATGGTGGCAATTTTAACTATTTCAGGAGATTTATGTTTTATAAAGAAGTAGTTTGATGTTATAGATAGTATTTTTCTTTGGAGTATTTTTGAAAGAGCCTTAAACTCTGTATTTTTTCTTAGTCCAGACTCTTTTCTAAGTCGTCTCTTTGTCTCACCTAAAAGCTCTTTTTTATCAAACATCTCATTTGAAAGACCATAAAGTTCACGTAATAGTTTTGCAACAAATCCACTATATAGATTTTCCTTTACAGCATTTATATCACTATAAGTAAGTATGTAAAGTAGTTTAAGTATTTGTGGTTTTTCTATTTTGGTAGTAAATGCAAGTACTACATCTTCACTATATATATCTTCGCGAAGAGCAGTATTACTCATAAGGGTATGGTATTTTATAAGAATGCTACCAACATGAACTGACTCACTACTAAATCCTAGTTTTGTTGCATATGCTCTAAATATTTTTGCTCCAACTTCACAATGATCGCCACGTCTTCCTTTTCCTATATCATGCAAGAATACAACAAGTTTTATAAGGGCTTTTCCTTCACCACATAGGTCATCATGTAGTGCTTGTATAAAAGGCTCATTTATGTTTTCCAGATGATAAAGAGCTAGTAAAGAGTGCTTATCAACAGGATATTGATGATATCCATCAAACTGTGCTTGGTGCTTTATATGAGCAAATGGTTTTATAAGTTGTTCTAGTATATCTGCATTGTAAAGAGCTAAAAAAGTTTGATATGAATAGTTATTGAAGATGATTTTTTTAAATATTTTATACAGTTTATCTGAGTTATGTTTTGTAAAATCTGTTTTTCTTATATAATCAATATAACTTATATCAAACTTGATATCTTTATCATCAAATTTAGCGATATTTTCTATTACATGGATAAGTGAGTTTGGTTTGTTTTCTCTTTTTGATACTATTATATTATCTTTTCTATAGATTCCTTTTTCTATTCTATTTGCTCTTAGTTCACTTATTGAGTTTATTTCAAAAAAGTATGGAGATACGAGTTTTTTTAGAAATATTTGACAAGTTATATCTATAGTATGAAGAGCGGAAAATGTTTTTTTACATAGTTGCATTTGAGCATTTATAAGTTTTTTATTTTTAAAGCCAAGTTTACTTGCAATATCTGGTATAAATTCTAAGTTAAGAGTATCTTGTTTTTTCTTTGCACTAAGATGCAAAGCCGATCTAACTCTATATAAAAACTCTAAAGCAACTCTATATTCTTTAAACTCTTTTTCAGTTATATATTTTGGAATCAGTTGTTTCAATTTTGCTCGATTTAATATAGCACGGCTTAACCATCTTATAGTATGAGAAGCTCTAAGGCCTCCTACTCCATTTTTTATATCTGGTTCCATTTTTATAGGATTATCAGTTCTTCTTTTATAATAAATAGCAGTTATTTCACGAGCAAACTCTGGGAGGTTGTATTTTGCTATTTTTTGTAGAACATTTCCTATTTCCATCCATAAAAAGTTTGAGCCACAAAGAAATCTTGATTCAAGCATAGCTGTTTTTATAGTTAAATCACTATTACTAGCTTCAAAAAGTTCATCTACTTTATGTACGCGATGTCCAAGTTTAAGCCCTGCATCCCAAGCTAGATATAGCATAGATTCTATGATTGGTTCAAGGTTATAACCTTCTATATTTTTATATACTATCATTAAATCTATATCAGAGTATACACATAGTTCTTCTCGTCCAAAGCTTCCCATAGCAGTAAGAGTGATAGGTATGTGATTTACAAATGGAAGATAGTTACCAAAGAATTTTCGAAGAGTATATTTATATATAAGGATTAAAAATTGGTCTATTCTTTTTGTATGTTTAACGAGAAAATCTTTTCCTTGATTTTGAGTAAATATTTCATCAAGAGAGTTTAGATACTCTTTTATATGTTCTTTTATAAGCTTTGATATCTGAAAATCATCAGCTCCTTGGTTAACTAACTCTTCAATTTTATACTTTAATTTCATTTTTTTCCTACTAATTGCTTTAGTTCTCGACTATGAATTTTATTCCATTTGCTTTTACTATTTTTGATATAATACTAAAAAAAAGGTTAGATATGGCAGAAATAGATTTGTATTCTAGTGTTTTAGACTATATGTGTGAAAATTATGACTACTCTCTATATGCCACAAGTTTTGATGATAAGGCGGTATCCTCCTTACAACGCTCCATCGCTTCTGTTTCTACAAAAGCAGGAGAAAATAGAATAGATGTTACAAAAACAGCATTACAAGATTTTTTTAACGCAATTTTTCAAAAAGTTTTTGTTTATGAAGATGAGGAGAGACTAAAAATAGTCAAATATTTTGATAAAGGTGCTTTAAGTGAAGGACAAGATAGACAGATACATGCTCTTAGGCAAGAGTTGCTTTTTTTTAAAGATGAGATAGAAGATAGTTTTTTTAATGATTTTCTTTATATGTTTGATAAGTCATCAAGAAAAAGATTTGAAGCTACTCTTTTGTTTCTCAATGATGTGCCTTTAAAAGATATATTGAGAGAACAAATTAGCTTAGTGTATGACTTAAATCAAAGAGATATGGTTATATTTTTAAATGACAAAATTTTTTTAAAGAAATTTAATTATAAAACATTTAAAGAAGAAGAGTCTATAAACAAAATAGAGATTTTATATGATAAAAGGTTTATTGATTCTCTATGGGAAGAAGTCCATCTTAGTTTACAAGACTCTTTTAAAAGTGGATTTGACTTTTTAAGTTATAATGGAAATGAATTTTATGAAAAGTATCCACCAAAGTTTTTTTCTATTATTAAACAAGTTGTTAAAAATTTATTTGTTGATATTGGTGAGAAAGAGATTGCAGAGTGTACTAATGTAGCTTTTAAAAGATATCTCCCAAAGATGGTAAAAATAGTTGTTCACTATCTTTTTGAAGAAGTTATTGATGGTAATTCAAGAGCTATCAAGTTTTTAAAACAATATTCAGAGAGTACAAAAATATCAAATAATAAAATGAGATTAAACAAGGCTCCTTTGATGAATAAAAAAGGAAAAATTTACAACTATCAAAGTATATCATCACTTTTAAAATCAAGAGAGTTATATGTGTCAAAAATGACACATAAAAAAATAGAGATAAAAAATATTCAAGCACGAGTAAGAAAAGCTCTACATATAGTGCAAAGAAGTGAAGATGAGATGCAGAGGATACAAAAGAGAAGATTAGAGCTTCTTGTTGCTATAGAAAAAGTAGAAGATGAAATAAACTCTTTAATTGATATGAAATTAACAAATAATTTAGATATAAATAGATTAGAATTTTCAAAGAGAGATCTCCTTGATGCTTTTAAGCAAATAGAAGTACGGTCTCGTACTCAGACAAATATATTGAACAACACTCATAAAGAGTTAAAGAATTGGGAATTAAAAAAAGAGGAAAAAGTTAGACTAAAAGATGAGTTGTTTAAAATTCAAATGGATATTGAGCAAGAGTATAATCAGGTTTGTGAAATTTTGTCAATATCTTTAGGAAAAGAGCCACTAAACTTATAGTTTTAATTTATAATTTAAGTTTCTTAACCTATAATTCAGTAGGCTTCCAAATTCTCTATGAGTATAAGAGGTTATGCAAGAAGTCTAATATATTTTAAAGGACGTAACGCATGATAGAGAAACCATATCTAAAAGCACAACCAAATGCTGAGGGGTATTTTGGAGAATTTGGTGGAGCATTTTTGCCTCCAGAGTTAATAGAACAGTTTAAAAAAATAGAACAAGCCTATCTTACTATAGGGAACTCACATAACTTTATTATGGAACTACGTGATATAAGAAAACATTATCAAGGCAGACCAACACCAGTTTATTATGCTAAAAGGCTTACAGAGTATGTTGGTGGAGCAAGAATTTATTTAAAACGTGAAGATTTAAATCATACAGGAGCTCATAAACTTAATCACTGTATGGGTGAAGCATTATTGGCAAAATACTTAGGTAAGAAAAAACTTATTGCAGAGACCGGAGCAGGACAACATGGTGTTGCACTTGCAACTGCAGCCGCATATTTTGGTTTGGAATGTGAGATTCATATGGGAGAAGTAGATATAGAAAAAGAGCATCCAAATGTAATTCGGATGAAGATGCTTGGAGCAAAAGTTGTTCCTGTTGGTTTTGGTGGTAGAACTTTAAAAGAAGCAGTCGATAGTGCATTTGGCGCATACATGAGTGATCCTGAGAATATGTTTTTTGCTATTGGTTCAGTTGTTGGTCCTCATCCATATCCAAAGATGGTAAGAGATTTTCAAAGTGTAGTTGGTTTTGAAGCACGTGACCAGTTTATGGAAATGACAGGAAATTTACCAGATAATTTAGTAGCATGTGTTGGTGGTGGAAGTAATGCTATGGGACTGTTTTCAGCATTTATGAGTGATCCATGTGATATGTATGGAGTAGAACCTACAGGAACAGGTACAAAATTAGGAGAGCATGCAGCAAGTCTTACTTATGGAAAGCCAGGAGTTCTTCATGGTTTTAATTCTATTATGCTTCAAGATGAAAAAGGAGACCCTGCTCCAGTTCATTCAATTGCAAGTGGATTAGACTATCCATCAGTAGGACCAGAACATGCATATTTAAATAGTATAAACAGAACAAAAGTTGCAACTGCAAATGATACGGAAACTGTACAAGCTTTTTATGATTTATCAAAATATGAAGGTATTATACCTGCTTTAGAGAGCGCTCATGCAGTAGCATTTGCTATGAAATTGGCAAAAGAAAAACCATATGAATCAATTTTGCTTAATTTGAGTGGACGAGGAGATAAAGATATAGATTTTATGGCTGAGAATTTTCCACCAGAAAATTACATGTAAGAGTGCTTTTAACCAAAAAAAGATAAAATATCGTTTTTAAATAAAATAGAAAGTTTTTAATGAACTTAATAGAAAAGTTAGAATTACAAGAACGCCTAAATTACGAAGATGGTTTAGCTCTTTATGAGCTAGACCTTTTTACTTTAGCTAAGTATGCTGATAAAAAACGTAAGTCACTTTATGGTAAAAAAGCGTTTTTTAATGTAAATAGACATATCAATCCAACCAATATTTGTAAAGATATTTGTAAATTTTGTGCTTTTAGTTCAAATAGAAAAAATCCTAATCCATATACTATGAGTCATGAAGAGATTTTAAATTCTGTAGAAAAATCATATGATAATGATATAAAAGAAGTTCATATAGTATCAGCGCATAACCCAGATACAGGCCTACAGTGGTATTTAGAAATTTTTTCTAAAATAAAAGAAAAATTTCCATCTTTACATGTAAAGGCTTTAACAGCTGCAGAGATTAATTTCTTATCCACCCAGTACAATTTAACATATGAACAGGTTATAGACAAAATGGTTGAATATGGTGTAGATTCTATGCCAGGTGGAGGTGCTGAGATATTTGATGAAGAAGTAAGAAGTTATATTTGTAAAGGTAAAGTAACTTCACAACAGTGGCTTGATATACATAAACTTTGGCATAGTAAAGGTAGGATGTCAAATGCAACGATGTTATTTGGTCATGTAGAAAAAAGAAAAGATAGAATTGATCATATGTTAAGATTAAGAGATTTACAAGATAAAAGTGGCGGTTTTAATGCTTTTATCCCACTTGTATATCAAAGAGAAAATAATTATCTTAAAGTTGAAGAGTTTTTAAGTTCAACGGAGATTTTAAAAACTTATGCCATAAGTAGATTAATGCTAGATAATATACCACATATAAAAGCATATTGGGCAACATCAACAATTAATTTAGCACTTATAGCATTAGAATTTGGAGCAGATGATTTAGATGGTACAATTGAGAGAGAGGCAATTCAGTCAGCTGCAGGGGCAAAAAGTGCAACTGGTATGAATATCAAAGATTTTATAGATTTGATAACAACAAGTGGTTTTACACCTGTTGAAAGAGATAGTCTGTATAATGAATTAAAGTCTTATTAAAATTATAATTTTAGTGAGATGAAGTCAAAATCAAAACAAAAAGGATTAGATTTGGGTTTTTTTAAACTTAAAGAGCATGGCACAGATGTAAAGACAGAGTTTACAGCAGGTTTTACAACGTTTTTAACGATGATGTATATTGTTCCAGTGAACGCAATCATTATGAGTAAAACAGGTATGGATTTTGGAGCATTAGTTACAGCTACTGCTTTAATAACTATTTTTTCAACTATCCTAAATGGTCTATGGGCAAATACTCCTATTGCAATGAGTGTTGGTATGGGACTTAATGCGTACTTCACATTTGGTTTAGTACTTGGTATGAAAATTCCTTGGCAAAGTGCGTTAGGTATAGTCTTTATATCTGGTATGTTATTCTTAGTCCTATCTTTTACGCAATTTAGAGTTTGGATTATGCAAAGTGTTCCTCATGATTTAAGACGTGCTATTAGTGCTGGTATTGGTGCTTTTATTGCATTTATTGGGCTTAAAAGTATGGGAATGGTTGTTGCAAATCCAGCAGTTCTTGTTGGACTTGGAGATTTTGGTGATCCAAAAGTACTTATTGGTGTTCTTGGATTAATTCTTGTATTTGGACTTTATGCATGGAAAGTAAAAGGTGCATTTATTATTGCAGTTATCTTAACTTCTATTGTAGCATGGGTTTCTGGTGTTGCAACAGCTCCAACAGAATTTTTCTCTATGCCATCTTCAATAGGCTCAATTGCTTTAGAGCTAGATATTACTTCAGCATTTACTTTGGCTCTTGCTCCAGTTATTATTACATTTTTAATTACAGATATGTTTGATTCTTTAGGAACTCTTGCAGGTGTTGGTTATCGTGCAGGACTCTTTAAAGAAGGTGGAAAAGATTTAGAAAAAACTCTCGAAGCTGACGCTGCTGCAACAGTTGCAGGTTCACTTTTAGGTCTTTCAACTACTACAAGTTTTATTGAAAGTGCAAGTGGAGTAGAAGAGGGTGGACGTACAGGTCTTACAGCAGTAGCAACAGGACTTTTCTTTGTTCTTACTCTTTTTATGATGCCACTTTTTCAAGCAATCCCAGAAAATGCTATTTATCCAGTTTTAGTTATGGTCGGTGTTCTTATGTTTAGTGAACTATCTCATATAAATTTTGATGATCTTGCAATTTCTGTTGCAACATTTTTGATTGTTATTATGATGCCACTTACTTTTTCTATTACAAATGGTTTAGCATTTGGTTTTGTTGCATATTTACTTATAAAACTCATGAAAAAAGAGTTTGAAGATATAAATATAGGTGTTGTATCTTTAGCAGTTATCAGTTTTATAGTATTTGTAGTTCAATAGTTTTAAAAGGGGAAAAGAGTGAGATTTTATAGTTATGATGAGTTTAAAGTTGATGTTAATATGTTGGCTAAAGAGATAAAACCATACAAGCCTGATGTGATTTTAGCAATTGCAAGAGGCGGTATGACATTAGGACATTTTTTAGCAGAAGCATTGGAGATGAGAGATTTATACGCTATAAACTCAATTCACTATGAAGAGACTAGAAAACTTGATACTATAGATATCTTTAATGTACCAGACTTAAGTAAAGCAAAAAAAGTTGTTATAGTCGATGACATTATAGATAGTGGTGAAACTATGATTGAGATAAAAAAAGTTTTACATAAAGAGTATCCAAATTTAGAATTAAAAGTAGCATCTATTTATTATAAAGAAAAAGCACTTGTTCGACCAGATTTTGCTGCTCGAGAAGCAACAGAATGGATAGAGTTTTTTTGGGATTTTCAGATAGATAATTACAAATAATCAAATAGGGAGGTTTTATCCTCCCTTTATTTATGTTATAATCTATCTAAAAATTGTTAGGAATTTACTAAATATATGATTTTAATGATAGATAACTACGATAGCTTTACATACAACATTGTTCAATATTGTCTTGAATTAGGTGCAGATTTAAAGATAATAAAAAATGATGAACTTACTATTTCTGAAATTGAAAAACTTAATCCAGAAAAAATTATAATTTCCCCAGGTCCAGCAACACCAAATGAAGCAGGTATAAGCTTAGAAGTAATTGAGTATTTCCAAGATAAATTACCTATTTTAGGTATATGTTTAGGACATCAAGCAATAGCTCAAGTTTTTGGAGCAAAAGTTGTAAGAGCTAAAAACATGATGCATGGGAAAACATCAACTATAAAACAAAATGAAGCAACATGTATATTTAAGGGATTACCAGAAAGTTTTATTATGACTCGTTATCACTCTTTAGTAGTTGAAAACAAAAACTTGCCAAGTAAGTTAATTCCAACATCATATAGTACCGATGATCATGAAATTATGAGTTTACATGTAGAGGGTAAAGATATTTATGGAGTTCAATTTCATCCAGAATCAATACTTAGTGAATATGGATATGAAATATTGGATAATTTTTTAAAGATATGAAAGAGACAAATTTAGTTTTTACTGTAATCTTAATTAGTGTCTTATTTTTATTGTATGGAGTAAGCTCCCTCTCAATTGGATATAAAGAGGCAGTTATTTTATTTGAAGGTAGGTCTTTAGTTCACTATCTTGTTTACTTTTCAACAAAACTATTTGGACAGACTGATTTAGCTCTAAGACTACCATTTATAATTTTACATGTAGTCTCTTTAATATTATTGTACAAAATAGGAAAACTTTTTTTAAAAAGGAAGCTAGATAGAGTTATATCTATAGCCCTTTATGCTATGCTTCCCGGTGTTAATAGTGCTGCGATATTGGTAAATGGAGCTTATGTTACTATTTTTCTTACATTACTTTTTGTGTATTTGTATATGTATGGATATAAAAAAGTATCTTTTGCTGTATTAGTCGTTGCATTATTTGCAGACAATGCTTTTGCTATTTTATATCTATCACTATTTTTCTATAGTATATTTAATAAAGAGAAACAGCTTTTAGTTATATCTTTAATTCTTTTTGGATTATCAATGAGTATTTATGGTTTTGATACAGGTGGAAAGCCAAAAGGATATTTTTTAGATACGTTAGGAGTATATGCTGCTACTTTTTCTCTATTTTT
>Ga0256837_1002261_pt1 | contig 12149 bp, 12 predicted proteins | sample 4562384metaG_FD_185976 | JGI IMG/M metagenome (GOLD analysis project Ga0256837, IMG submission 185976) | Hydrothermal vent microbial communities from Guaymas Basin, Mexico - 4561-384 | ecosystem: Environmental > Aquatic > Marine > Hydrothermal vents | place: Mexico: Guaymas Basin | collected... | reverse complement strand
CTCACACTCCTGAAGCATCGCTTTAAAAGTATCAGGTTTTACCCCTGTTAATCTTTTAAATAACTCTGGTTTTAATTGTTTTAACTTTTCATAATTCTTCATTTCTTAACCAATATAATTTTTAAGAAATTTTATCATTTTTTTGGTTATGCAAGAAGTCTAATATTTTTTAATCATAATTTATCCTCTTTTATATTGAATTTAAACCATGGCATATCAAATACTTGGTTACTAAAATACCATACAATGATAAAATTAAAAAAATAGGATAAAACCATACTTACTGCTACTCCAACTAAACCATAATATTGAATACTAAAATAAACTAAAATTAGGTGAAGGAGAGTAGAAGAGACTGTAGCTTTAGAAATAACACCTGTCTTTTTTTCATATAAGATATAACTTCCTACCATATAATACATACCTCCAAAAATAAATGATGACATGATAATTGGGACAAGTATTATTGCACTTGAGTAAGTTGCATCAATAAAGTACTCAAATATATTATCTATAAATAATGACAAAAATAGATATAAAAAACATACTAAAATAAAATATATATAAGTATATTTTACTAAAATGTATTTTGTTTCTTTTGATATATTATTAAGCCTAGCATATAAATATGGTGTCCATGCCCTATTGAAAGCCACCAATATAATATTCAAAATAGATGCTATTTGATAAGCTATTGTATAAATTCCTAATTCATTTAAACCTAAAAAATGTACTATGATTAAACGGTCTAAACTAGTTTTGCCCCACCCCGCCAAGGAATGAGGAAGCAATGGAATTCCATAACTTAACATATCTTTTATATAACTTTGTTTAATATTTAACTGTATCATTTTTCTATATTTAAATAAAATATATAAACTTATATTCGCAAATACTATAGATGTAGTAGCTATTGCTATTAACCTACCCTCCCAAGACAAAGAATATCCAACTATTAAAATTAAGGAAAGTATCAAATTAATCAGTACTTGTATAAATTCAAAACTTACATATTCTTTTGCTTTTTCTTCTGCTTGATAAAGAGTCAAATTAATTCTAATTATAACTTGAGCAAGAGATACTATTATAGCTATAATAATCCATAAAAAGGGTAATGCTATTTCTTTTATAGAAAATAAAGCACTATAAAGGAATGCTAAAAACAATATAATTATTGTCATAATAATTAATAAAATAATTGCATTTCCAACATATTGAGACAATAAGATTTTATTTCTTAATTTAAAATAACTTATATTTATAGCACCATTTAAATTTAAACCGATAATTATTGTTAAGATGCCTGTAATAATTGAAAATAGTGAAATCAATCCATAATCTCTTGGTGTCAGGTATGTTGTTAATATAGGTAATAGTAGAAATGGCATAGCTTTATTTAGAATATCTGCTGATAAATAAATCATAGAATTTTTTAAAAATTTACTTTGTTTAATTTTTTTAATCAAGCGTATTCATCCATAAATTTATTTTAGTCTGAATTAATAAATATTTTTTTTCTATAACCATTAGATTATGTTGATAACTATCTAAATTAATTAAGTTAATTGAAATAAATTTCATCAATTCGTTATTAAACCCTTTCCTCTCAATATCAACAAAATTATCACTACCTAACTCCCGATAGAGTTCTTTAATCTGTCTATAGTTGACTAATCCTATAGTAGGCACACCTAATCCTATACTACAGACATTAGCATGAAATCTATTTGCTAGTACTAGTGAGGCACCTTTATATACACTCATAACCTCAGCAAAAGACTCTTCTCCATGTTTCAACGAAGCTATAGTTATTTTTTGTCTTCTCAGTGAATCTGGTAAAATATCTAAGATATCATTTATAAAATTCATATCTCTAAAAATATGTGGAACAAATACTATTTCATAATCACTATATTGTTTCAAAAATTCTACAATAAAAAGTTTCCATTCATCTAGAAACTCTCTATACGATATAGTGCTAAACCTTACCTCTGCCATATCCGATGCTATATTGATAGCAATATATTTTCTACTCTTATAATATTTACTTGGATCATCAACATCTACAAAAAATCCTGCATCTACAGTATGATTTATATATTCTAAATACTCTTCACCTACATAATCAATAATTGCTTTTTTTGCTCCATCATTTCGAATAGAGATAAAATCTCCTCTTTTAATAAGCAAGTCTAAGAAATTCCTAAATCTTATAATATTTTTTTCACTTACACCTTGTCCTGGATCAACTCCTAGTGCATTAAACATGATAGGTGTTTTTATCTGCTTCAGCAACTCCAATTCTATAGCGATAGATGTACCTGTTGGGGAATCTTCTACCCAAAGTTCGAAATAGTTACCACCACCAACAATTAGTAAATCATAAGAGTTAACTAATGCTACAAATGATTTATCAAAAAACCTCTCTTTCCAGTAAAATTCTCTTATCTCTAATTCATCTATTTCAAAACTATACTCTGGACTCTTTTTAAGGTATTTATAAAACCCATAATGGTTTGCATTATCCCCAATATTTCCATTAAAACTCGCAAGATGTAGTGTTTTTACTCTTTTCATTTTATATAACATTTTCGACTTTAATAAGATCTTCTAGTGTATCGATATCTAAACTTTTAACACTACTCATACAATAAGAGATTGTCTTATCTGTTAAAAAACTTTTTTCTCTCATAAACGCTTCTATCTCTATAATATAAATTGCTCCATTACTTAAATAGGTTTCAGGTAATTCTTGTCTTCTCATAAAAGGATAATGGTTATTAGCGACTCCTTCAATAAAGCCTTCTGTATTCTTCTTAAATGCCTTTAGTATTTTATTATCAATCTCCATCACACTAATCAAAGCGGTGGCAGAACTCTCCAAAAGTGTATCAAATGCTTCATCAATATCTTGACTCGTACGCAAGGGAGAAGTCGGCTGAAGTAAAATAATATAATCATACTCCTCTCCTCTCTCTCTCAATGTTTCTAAAGTATGTAAAACTACACTTTGACTATCTGCTTCATCCGTTGCAAGTAGCGCAGGTCGTTTTAATATTTTTGCACCAAGTTTTTTAGCAATATCTAAAATCTCTTCATCATCACTACTAACCACTGTCGTATTAATATAAACAGATGCTTGACTAGCTTCAATACTCCAAGCAATCAATGGTTTACCTGCTAAATCTATAATATTCTTTCGTAGTATTCCCTTAGACCCTCCACGAGCAGGAATAATAGATAATACGCGTTTAGTCATCTGTACCATCTTTGGCTACTGTATGTCTCAGTCTCCATTCCCCTGCTACCTTTTTCCAAATATGTGGACTTCTATGCTTATCCACACTCTCCCAAAACTCCTCTTCTGTAGAATCTATATAGGTGAGAAACTCTTTAAAATATTTTGCAGGAAACTCTGTATCATATTTTTTGACTAAATAAACAGCCTCTTCTCGTGTAATCTTATCATTTCTCACCTCTTGGGCAGCATCATATGTTCCTCTTCCTATCCCAAACTTAATCAGTGTAGTAAAGTAGTGAAAAGGATCAATTTTATCATCAATACTACTATAACGAGAGTATGTCCCCTCTGTCCTCTCAGGATTAGCCTCAAATCCCGTATGATCTACTGCATAGTAGTAACACTCTTGAGGATCCCAATTGAGGTAATATCCAAGATAGTGAACTTCAACCCCTGCATCAAGAAGCTCTTGTTTATTAGGTGCAATATAGGGAGCAAAATCATCTTTTGAATATCGACCACTCTCAATATACTCTTGCATAGAGATCCCACCAAACTTCATCTCCAATGCATTATCTGAAGAGAAGAAATCCATATTCATAATAGGGTTGGTATTCTCTTCGATTGCATTACCATACTCTGCTTGATTCTCCCCATACATCACCAACTTCACCCCAAACTTCTTAGCCATTGCTGGTCCAATAATTCTTTGTCCTACAATAAAAGGCTGAAAAGGGTGTAGAAGATTATGGAAGGCATTTTTAGTCATCTCTCTATGTAATTTACCATTAGGGGTATAAAGGATATTATCTAATCCCCCTGTATGCATCCACTCTTGCATATTTTTCCAACCAATATCAGTATAGAGATGTGGTGCCCATGTTACGGTAAGAGGATTCATTCCATACTTATATTTGAGTATATGTGCAGTATAGGCACTATCCTTACCTCCACTACCTGGAACAATTACATCATAACTTCCATCACTACTTCTAAACTGTGCTAGAAGTTCTCGAAGTTTTTTATCTCTCTCTTCCCAATCTATCCCCTTTTCCTTCTCCTCATGGTAGACACATGCAGAACAGATACACTCCTCATTAAAGTTAATAACTTTTTTCTTTTCGCCTTTTTCACTCTTAAACTCAACGGTTGAACTTGGTCTTTGGTTAGAGATTACACATTTTTTACAAAACTTTACTTCACTAGGAAGTCCATAATACGCTTTTAATTTTTTAGACATCTTTAGTTTCCTTCACTATCGTTACAAAATTTTTTAATATTTTCAAACCTATCTCGCCACTCTTTTCAGGATGAAATTGACACCCATAGATATTACCTTTTTTTAAAGAAGAACAAAACTGAGACTTAGCATATTGTGTTGTAGAGAGGATAGTATCATTCTCTTTTGGTATAGCCATATAACTATGAACAAAATACATATCAACCCGTTCACTCACTCCTTGCAAAATAGTATGATCCCATACACTATTTGATACTATCTCATTCCAACTTACATGGGGTAGTTTTTCACTCTCATTATCTTCAGAAGGAAGTTTAACTACTTTTCCCTCTACAATACCAAGACCTTGTGTAACACCAAATTCTTCACTCTCTTCAAGAAGCATCTGCATCCCCAAACAGATACCCAATAGAGGTTTATCTCTCTTAGCATAAGCCTGCAACACTTCAACCAATCCATACATATGTAAATTCTTCATTCCATGTGCGAAAGCCCCAACACCAGGGAGTACTACACCATCAGCTTTCAATATCTCATCTTTATCTCTTGAGAGAATGGGTGTAATCCCTATATGTTCAAATGCATTTAAAATACTTCGAACATTACCCATATCATAATCTACTACTACTATTTTCACACTCTCACCTTAATATTATTTTCACTAAGCTGATGTTTTATCGCTTCTATTGTCTCTAACTTATAATGCAGTGTTGATGCCATAGCAACCGCATCAATCTGAGAATTTTCTAATAACACGATGGCATCTCTACTACACTTCATCCCCCCACTCGCAATAATAGGGATAGAGACAATTGAAGAGACTGCTTGATTTAGTGCTAAATCAAATCCCTTCTTTGTTCCCTCTTTATCAATAGAGGTCAACATAATCTCTCCTGCACCTAGAGACTCAACTTTTTTTGCCCACTCAAGGACATCTATTCCCGTTGGTTCTCTTCCATTATCAATATAAGCTTCCCAGCTATTCTCTGCTATCTGCTTTGCTACAATAGAGGAGACAATACATTGTGAACCAAAAACCTCCGAGGCTTCAGTGATAAATTCGGGTCTATGTATCGCCTGTGTATTAATTGCCACTTTATCTGCTCCAGAATTCAAAGCTTTTTGAATATCTTCAATTGTACGGATTCCTCCACCTACAGTAATAGGGATAAAGACATCCCTACAAGCTCTTTCAATAATCTCACTTAGACTATTTCTATCATAATAGGCTGCCACAGCATCCATAAAAATAATCTCATCTATCCCCTCTTCATAGTACTTTTTTGCTAATATATTGGGATTACCTACTTTGCGTAATCCCTCTAGGTGAATTCCTTTAATAACAAACTCATTTTTAATATCAAGGCGTGCAATCACTCTAATTTTTTTCATTTATGATAACTCCTGAAACTGTTTTTGACAGCTGATATTCCAAATATCTTTAGAATCTAATAATGCTAAAAACATTAAGTCACTCTCCCCCGTACCAAAATGATGTTTATCTTCTAGGGCATATATAGGATACGATTTCACACGCTTAATCGTATTGAGTATCTCCTCTTTTGTATCACGAGTATGTAAAACTGAGGGGAGTGATACTCTACTATTCTGCCTAGAACCGATATCAACAGTAGGGGTATTATAAAAGGGGGCTTCTCTCACCCCTGCACTTGAGTTACCAATGATAAAACTGGCTTCCTTTAATAGTCTTAAAAAATACTCAAATCGTAATGAAGGAAAAATTCTAAACCGCTTATTGTTCTCTAACCGCTTATACTCATGAAGTATCTCTATACTACCAAGATCGTTATTAGGGTAGATTACAATATAATTTAGGTTACTCTCAAGTAGAGCATCTACAAATGATTTAACTTGTTCTAAAATATAATGATACTCTGTTGTAACAGGGTGGAACATTGCAATAGCAAATTCATCAAATACAATATCATAATAGTGTTTAACACTCTCCAAAGAGGGAAGATGTTCGGGATTCATCAAATCCAAATCGGGTGAACCTAAAACAAAAACAGACTCTGCATACTCTCCCAACTGTATCAATCGTATTTTTGCTTGTTCATTTGCTACAAGATGGATATGTGCTAATTTACTCACCGCATGGCGAATAGATTCATCAATAGTTCCTGAGATCTCTCCACCTTCAATATGTGCTACTAAAATATTATTAAAACTACCAACAATAGCTCCTGCCATTGCCTCTACCCTATCCCCGTGCACTACGATTAAATCAGGATTGATCTCCGAGATATAGAGGGAAAATCCATCAATGGTTTTAGCTAGGGTTCTATCCATAGATTCAATCGTATCATGATTAATGTAAGGATAGATATTTTCAAATCCTGACTTATAGATCTCATCTACTGTAGCACCATAGAGTGAATTCATATGCATACCTGTAGCAAATATATATACCTCATAGTCGGGAGATGCTTGTGTAATTTTAATCAAAGACTTAATCTTGCCAAAATCTGCACGAGTACCTGTAAGAAAAACTATCTTTTTTTTACTCACAAATATCCCTCCATGAGAGATGCTCATCCTCTTCTATATCTCTACATACGATACGACCAAGAATCTCTTCGTAGCTCTCTGCTCTAATCTCTCCTGTTCCTGGTCTTTTAACCCAAAGGTTCTCTTTAGTCAACACTTCACCTACCTTAATGGGTTGAATTGTCACTACTGTTGCAAATGCAAAATCAATAGTTACCTGCTCCTCATGTGCTGCCTCTTTTTTACCACCTCGCATTTTTGCTATCTCTTCGCTGCCAATAATCAACTCCTTCAATGCAATAGGATCCATTGAATTAATAATATCTGGACCTCTTCTACTCATTGAGTCTGTAAAGTGTCTCTCCAAAATAGATGCCCCAAGTGCAGTTGCTCCAAAACAAGCTAAATTTGAAGTTGTATGATCAGAAAGCCCTACAATAGCATGAGGAAAAGCCTCTTGAAGCTCTTGCATTGCACCCAGCCGTACAAGATGAGAAGGCGTAGGATAAAGATTGGTTGTATGTAGCAGAGCATAGGGTACCTGATACTGCTCTAAAATATCAACAGTTTTTTTTACCTGATAGATATCATTCATCCCTGTACTAACAATCATCGGTTTACCAAATGATGCAATATGTTCAATCAAAGGATAATTATTACACTCACCTGAGCCAATCTTATAAGAGCTTACCCCCATTCTCTCCAATCTATCCACAGCAGCACGAGAAAAAGGTGTACTCATAAATATCATACCTTTTGATTCAACATACTTCTTTAAAGCTCTCTCATCTTTTTCATCTAAAGCACATCGTTCCATAATATCATAGATTGAGATATTGGCATTCCCAGGAATCACCTTTCGTGCCTCTTTACTCATCTCATCTTCTACGATATGTGTCTGATGCTTAACTACCTCTGCCCCTGCTTTCCACGCAGCATCTACCATTTCATAAGCCGTAGCTAAAGACCCTTCATGATTAATTCCTATCTCCACAATTACCAATGGAGCATAATCCATTCCGATCTTCCGTCCCTCAATTTCAATCATTTCTTTATTCATTTTATCTCCTTCTACCTCACCACAAACCAAGGATTCAAGAGATCCTCTTTGTTATAGAGCATGGGCTGATTATCCTCAAATCGATAGGTCATCTTACCCGCCTCTCTGACGATTGCATCGGCTGCTGCGGTATCCCACTCCATCGTGGGTGCCATACGGGGGTAGATATCGGCCTCTCCCGTGGCAACCATACAGAGCTTTAGCGAGCTTCCGTAGCTTCGCTGTTGGACCTCTTGGGTCTCTAGGGCATCGATAAAGGCTTGGGTCTCTAAAGAGAGGTGTGACTTGGAGGCGACGACACGGAGCTTTTTCTCAGGTGTTGTATTCGTGGTAAGCGGGAGGCGTTGACCATCTTTGAACGCCCCCTCCCCCTGCTTAGCAGCGTAGAGTACCTTAGCCACAGGCACATAGACGACACCCAAGATCGGGGTATCGCGGTGGATGAGTGCGATATTGATGGTAAACTCCCCATTTCGTTTCACAAACTCTTTGGTCCCATCAATCGGATCGATACACCAGTAGTACTCCCACGCCTTGCGAGTCGCATAGGCTACCTGCTGCCCCTCCTCTGAGAGGATAGGGATAGCAGGGGTGACACGCTGAAGTGCCTCAGAGATGATGGTATGGGCTTTGAGATCTGCCTCTGTGAGTGGGGAGCTATCGGATTTGTAGGTGACCTCAAACACCCCCTCATAGATCGGCATAATCGCCTCGCCCGCCTCTCTGGCAATCGTAGCGATCTTCTCTAAACTTATCTGCTCTATCATCCTAACACCTCACTAATATATCGTATCTCATCCCTAGAGAGATATGGATTCATAGGTAGACTCATAATCTCCCGACTCACCCGCTCTGCAATGGGAAATGCTCCTTGCTTATATCCAAGATAAGCAAAAACCTCTTGAAGATGTAGTGGGATAGGGTAGTGTACCGCCGTGGGGATACCTGCCTCCTTCAACTTCACTTGAAGTGCCTCCCGATGCTCTACCCTGATGCTATATTGAGCCCATGCAGAGGTGGCACGAGGATCCACTAGAGGCAAAATCCTATTGCTCGCATTAAGTTGCTGAGTATAGAGGCTTGCCACCTCTTGACGCCGTGCTAAGTCCTCTTGATAGTACTTCAACTTCACATTCACTATCGCACACTGAAGGGTATCCATTCTCCCCCCCATACCAATAGTGTAATGATGGTAGCGTTTGGACTGTCCATGGACTCTAAGGGAGTGTATCTTCTCTGCCAAAATCGCATCATTGGTAAAGACTGCACCCCCATCACCAAAACACCCCAGTGGCTTTGCAGGGAAAAAACTCGTGGTAGAGATATCCCCCAAATTGCTATCATATCGACCCTTAAAGGTACTGCCAAAACTTTGTGCCCCATCGACAATCACTTTGAGATGATGTCTCTTTGCAATGGCTTGGATAGCCTCCATATCCGCAGGCTGTCCATAGAGACTCACAGGCATAATCACTTTGGTTTTTTCTGTAATCTTTGCTTCTATTTTAGCAGGGTCTAAAGTATAGGTCTGTTCATCAATATCAACAAAGACTGGCTTGGCTTTGAGAAACGCTATCGTCTCCGCTGTAGCGATAAAGGTAAAGGGAGTCGTGATGATCTCATCATCAGGTTGGATATCAAGTGCCATCATCGCTAGCAATAAGGCATCGGTTCCACTACTACAGGTTAGCGCATGTGAAACACCTGTAAATGTCTGAAGATTCTCCTCTAGCTGTTGTACCTCTTCACCCATAATGTAGTGTGAGCTATCTAGTACACCCTGAATCGCCTCATCTATCTCCACTTTATAGCGTTGATACTGATAGGGTAAGTTTGCAAAATCTATCTGCACAGCCTAACCTCCAACTGATTATTCACTAAACAATAGGTTGCAAAGGGATCCTTGGCACACTGCTGAACATCAAAGGTTAAAGTCTCCCCCGATATACCTACCCAACCTATCTGACGAGCAGGGACACCCACCATCAACGCATAAGGCTTCACATCGGTAGTCACTACTGCCCCACTACCAACCAGAGCATACTCTCCAATAGTCACACCACAGACAATCGTTGCATTGGCACCCACAGAACACCCTCGTTTGAGAAGTGTTTTTCTAAACTCCTCTTTGCGTTGGATAAATGCTCTAGGGTTTATCACATTGGTAAAGACCATAGAGGGACCCAAAAAGACATCCGCTTCTACCTCTACTCCCTCATAGATAGAGACATTGTTTTGTACTTTTACTCCCCTACCCACTAAGACATGAGGACCCACGACACAGTTTTGTCCAAAAGAGCAGTTATCTCCAATCGTTGTATGTGAGAGGATATGAGAGAAGTGCCAAATTTTTGTATTTTCCCCTATCTTCACGAGATCATCTACGATGGCTGTCTCATGTACAAAGTACTCAACCATTAGCTCAATACCTTTGGGCAAAATGGGTGATAGCTCCCTTGTAGTCCAATCGGTTCAAGGTTACGGATAGTTGATACCGTAGAGATCGAGCCATACGCCTCCTCTAGCCCAAAACCATTGCCCACGAGTATCTCCTCATAACTGCGTGTATGCAAGTCTGTAAAGCCTCCACTAAACTCTATCTCTTCCCCGTTAATCATAATACTTCGATAGGTTCGTTGCCCTGCCTCTCTCACCTCTTGTGGGATATAGCCATACTGCACAGAAAGAAACCAACGCACATTGGCATATTTGAGCTTGAATGATCCTGCATTACAATCAGGGGTTTTCAGATGGACTACACTCTCTTCAACTTCCCCAAATATCCATCTCAACATATCATAAAAGTGTACCCCGATATTAGAAGCGATCCCCCCTGATTTGGCAGGATCCCCTTTCCATGAAGTAAAATACCACTTCCCTCGACTTGTTAAGTAGGTGAGATCGATATCATAGACTTTATGGGGATTGGCTTGAAGCTCTTTGGTAATACGCTCTTTGAGTGCGATAATCGATTTATGTAGACGCAGTTGAAGGATAGTGTAGACCTTGTGACCCGTCTCCTTCTCAATCACTCTTAACGCATCAATCTCACTAGGATTGAGGACTAGAGGCTTCTCACAAATCACATCCATTCCATGCTGTAGTCCATAGCGGATATGTGAAGCGTGGAGATAGTTAGGAGAGCAGATAGAGAGATAATCCAACCTATCTTGACGGTTAAACTGATCCACAAAAGTATCAAACTGTTCCATCTGTGTAAAGAAGTCTGCCTGCGGAAAGTGACTATCCATCACCCCTATCCCATCATATGGATCGAGTGCTACAATCAGTTGATTTTTTGTCTCTCTCATCGCCTTCATATGGCGTGGTGCAATATAACCTGAAGCACCAATCAATGCAAAGTTTTTACGCATATTATAACCTCCATGTGGGGTGGGTCATCCCCCCTTTGACATCGATTAAGACCGCTTGGGGTGTACTCATCTCCTCATACGCCTCTTGAGAAATCTCCTTGAACTGCTGATGTGCCACCGCTAAGATAATACTATCATATTTTTTATTTGATTCTAACGGGTTGGAGATGATACCATGCTTATAGTGCTGTTTAGGTTCAGAGGGATCGACCCATGGATCATAGACATCAACACAACACCCATAGCTCTTAAGCTCCTCAATGATATCCACCACTTTGGTATTACGCATATCAGGGCAATCCTCTTTGAAGGTAACACCCAGTATCAATACGCTTGCATTCTTGATCTTCTTATCATGCTGTATCATCGCTTTGATTGTCTGCTCTGCGATATATTTCCCCATACCATTATTGATCTGTCGTGCACCCAAAATCAAGTTTGGTTTATAGCCTAGCTCTTCTGCTTTGTAGGTGAGGTAGTAGGGATCGACCCCGATACAGTGTCCTCCTACCAGCCCAGGTGTCAACTTGATAAAATTCCACTTGGTTGCTGCAGCCTCTATCACTTCATGGGTATCAATCCCCATCGTATCAAAGATAAGGGCAAGTTCATTGATTAGAGCAATATTGACATCTCGTTGGGTATTCTCTATCACCTTAGAGGCCTCGGCAACCTTGATACTAGGTGCTAGGTGGGTACCCGCCTCAATGATAGAGGCGTAGAGGG
>Ga0256837_1002259_pt1 | contig 12165 bp, 11 predicted proteins | sample 4562384metaG_FD_185976 | JGI IMG/M metagenome (GOLD analysis project Ga0256837, IMG submission 185976) | Hydrothermal vent microbial communities from Guaymas Basin, Mexico - 4561-384 | ecosystem: Environmental > Aquatic > Marine > Hydrothermal vents | place: Mexico: Guaymas Basin | collected... | reverse complement strand
TCTCGTCCTTTTGATGCAAATCGTGATGGTTTTGTTATGGGTGAGGGTGCGGCAGCACTTGTACTTGAAGTTTATGAAGATGCAGTAGCTCGTGGTGCTAACATCTATGGTGAGATTATTGGTTTCGGTGAAAGTGGTGATGCAAACCATATCACTACACCATCTCTTGATGGTCCAGCTCGTGCTATGAAAGCTGCTTATAAAATGGCAGGTGAGCCTAAACTTGACTATGTAAATGCACATGGTACTTCAACTCCTATAAATGATAAAAATGAAACTGCAGCAGTAAAAGACTTACTTGGTGGGGCTGAAAACTGTCCTCCAATGTCTTCTATTAAAGGTCAAATTGGTCACTGTCTCGGTGCTGCTGGTGGAATCGAAGCTGTAACTTGTCTTATGGCTATGCGTGATGGTATTTTACCTCCAACAATAAACTATGAAACTGCTGATGAAAACTGTGACTTAGACTATGTTACAGATGGTGCAAGAAAAGCTGAACTAAATACTGTAATGAGTAATTCATTTGGTTTTGGTGGGACAAACGGCGTTCTAATTTTTAAGAAAATCTAAGTATTAAGGATTTAATTTGGCTACATATTTAGACTTTGAAAATAAAATAAAATTTATTCAAGAAGATATAATTTCTGCTCAAGTTCGTCATGATGAAGCAAGAGTAGAATCTCTTCAAGAAGATTTAGATAAAGCTGTTGCAAAAATTTTCAAAAATTTATCACCATTTCAACAACTTCAACTTGCGCGTCATATTGATCGTCCTTATGCTCTTGATTATATAAATCTGATCATGACAGATAAGTATGAGATTCATGGTGATAGACATTTTCGTGATGATGCTGCTATTCTTTGTTACATCGGTTATATCGGTGGTGAGAAAGTTATGGTAATTGGTGAGCAAAAAGGTCGTGGTACTAAAAATAAGATTAAAAGAAATTTTGGTATGCCACATCCTGAAGGTTACAGAAAAGCACTTCGTGCAGCTAAAATGGCTGAGAAATTTGGTATACCTGTACTAATGTTAGTAGACACTCCGGGCGCATATCCTGGTATTGGTGCAGAAGAGCGTAATCAATCAGAAGCAATTGCTAGAAACCTACTTGAACTTGCAGAGTTAAACACTCCAACTGTATCTATAGTTATAGGTGAGGGTGGTTCTGGTGGAGCTTTAGCAATTGGTGTTGCAGATAAATTTGCAATGATGAGATACTCAGTCTTTTCTGTAATCTCTCCAGAGGGTTGTTCGGCAATCTTATGGAATGACCCAGCAAAAGCAGAAGCTGCTACAAATGCGATGAAAATTACATCTTCTGATTTAAAAGAACTTGATCTTATTGATGACATTGTAAATGAGCCACTTATTGGTGCACATCGTGATAAAGATGCTGCTGCGGCAGCTATTGCTGATTACTTCTTAGAAGAGTTGGCTAAACTTCGTGCAATGAGTGATGAAGAGAGAATGGATAAGCGCTACAAACGCCTAACCGGCATGGGTGCTTACTCAGAATAATTAAAATAGCGACGCATTTTCTGCGTTGCTACGCTCGTTACGTACTTTAGTACGCTTCCTTACTATGCGCCTTGAAACTACATCACTATTTTGCCCATAGCTTGAATGTAAGGAATATTTTCTTTGAAAATGTTCACTGGAATTCAGGATAGAGCTATGGGTACTCTTTAGAGTTATACTTACTTATTTTCAGTATTTAAAAAAGGGTCTATTCTCGGTCTTTTTAACATTTTTGCATGTTTAGAAAACTTTATCAAATCTTCAACTGTTTTAATATCTTTATCTAGTGTTTCTAAAGACTTTTCAAATAAAGCAGTAGTGGTAATAACATCACTCATAGCTCTATGATGAGATGGATTTGGATTTAGAGTGAATGTATCATTTAGGTATGAAAGTCCATATTTATATGAAACTATACTTCTTTGAGCTAAATCAAGTGAGCATAAACTTCTGTTAAGTAGTGGTTCTAAGCCAATCTTAACTAAGCTATCAGATATAAAGTTATAGTCAAATTTTACATCATGTGCTACAAATATGTCGTTACCGATAAACTCTTTAAACTTGTACAAAACCTCTTTTAAAGATGGAGCATTTTGTGTATCCTCTACATGTATACCAGTTAGCTCAACTATATGCTCGTTAATTTCTGAACATTTAACAAGTGATTCAAATTTATCAATTATTTTACCATTTTTATATTTTATAGCTGCTATCTCAATAATTTGATGTTTTTGGATATTTGAGCCATTTGCTTCTATATCTACAATACAAAAAGTAGCATCTTTAATATCTATAAATTTTGTATCAAAGTAATAATATCCACGATACTTTATAAGGTTTAGTCCTTGAGCTCGCCAAAGTTCCAAGTTTAAATCAATTTCATTACCTAGGAGCTCTTTTAGCGTTGGTAGGGATAAACCTTTTGAAGATAGCCTATGTATACTTTTTGCATCAAGAGCAAGATTTTTAGCTAGCATTAGCTATAAATGCCTTTACTTTTTTAGAATCTTTTTTACCATGGCTTATTTCTACACCACTACTTACATCAACACCATAAAAACCATACTTTTTCAATGATGCAACATTTGAGCTGTCAAGCCCACCAGCAAGAATTATTTTTGAGTTATCAGTATCTTTAAACCACTCAATATTTAGCCTTTTACCAACCCCACCATAAGCTTCACAATAAGCATCTACAAGTCTATATTCATCTTTATATTTTAAAATATCTTCCTTGCTTTTTGCACGAATAACTTTGATATATGGAACGAAAAGTTGTTCATATACTTTATCGCTTGCTTCAAAATGAAGTTGAGCTAAAGTACAACCACTCTCTTGGATATATGAGTTTATAATTTGTGCATCAACGTTTACAAAAAGTCCAACTTTTTCAACAAATGGTGGAAGTTTTTTAATAATTTTTTGTGCATCTAGTGGAGAGATATAACGAGATGATTTTTCATAAAATACAAAACCAAGAGCATCAGCTCCAGCTTCTATAGCAACCATCGCATCTTCATAAGATGTTATTCCACAAATTTTTGTACGCATTAGATTTGTAAGCTTTTAATTGCCTCAGCTTTTGAAGCATGCTTAAATACATAAGATCCAGCAACAACTACATCAACACCAACATCTTTTAGTGATTGAATATTTTTATCACTAACTCCACCATCTACTTCTATAAGACAGTTATGATTTATACGGTTTCGCATCTCATTTAGTTTTGCAGCTTTTGGAATTACGCTATCTATAAAACTTTGTCCACCAAAACCAGGATTTACACTCATAAGTAAAACCATATCTAAATCTTGAAGCAGGTATTCTACAGACTCAGGTGGAGTATGTGGGTTTAAAACTATTGCAGGTTTTATACCTAGGGAACGAATTTTCTGTATTAAACGATGAGGATGCTTTTCCTCTTCTATATGAAAAGAGATATACTCAGGCTTTAAAGGTGCAAAAAGATCTACGAAAAAAGTATTGTTCTCAACCATTAAGTGGATATCTAGTGGTTTTGTAGCACACTTAGCTACTGCTGAGACAACAACAGGACCAATAGTTAAGTTTGGAACAAAATGTCCATCCATAACGTCTACATGTACAAAATCACAACCAGAGTTACAAATATCTTCAACATCTCTTTGAAGATTTCCAAAATCAGCACTTAAAATACTTGGAGCTACTTTAATCATAAATAAAAGACCTTTTAATTAGTTATGCAATTATATCTAAGCAGTTCTTTTTATCTTGTTAAGAAAAATAAAAATTTATTCTCATCAAAAGAGAGATCAACTTGTACACCTTTTTTATCATGTACAACTTCCATAAGACTATCTATATCTTGATAAGTCCTTGGTAGTGTTATATCAACATTTATACTATCATCTGCAAGTAATGTTTTTATTCTTCCACCAACTATATTTACTAATTCTGCTAATGTATCTAAGATTAGCTCCATATCATTTGTTTCTTCACCTATTAGTAGTTCACAAGCCTTCTTTGCTATTTCAGTTGGAAAAACAAGTATTACCATCCCATCTAAATCACCATAATAGCCAATAGAACTTGCAATTTTTCCTTTCCTGTTGTTAACTTCTATTTTATGTACTTGTGCAGCTTCTTTTATAGCTTTTGAGTTCGTCATCATCTCTATAGTAGCTACTGTAGCATCTATAAAACGAGGAAGTTCAGCTACTGTTGCTTTATTTATTGTGCGTTTATTTTTTATATTTGCAGCTGATGATGCACCAAGTTCTTTTAGTAACTCTTTATTCTCGAGAATATCTTCCATTTGATCATAAAAAAGTATGCCAGCATCTTCAAGATTTTCTTTAAAAATTGCTGGTGTTTTATCAAAACTAAGACCTACAAAAGCGATAGTTGCGTTGTACTCTGCTGCTGAGCTTGCTAGCTTTGTAAAAAAGTTTAGGGCATGAACATTCATACTAATAACTTTATAGGCATCAAATATAAATAATCTAAAACCAACATTTAATGAGTTGTTATGATATTGTATATTAAAAGTATTATTAATATCAGTATCAAGGTATGAAATAACAGTATATATAATAGCATTTCCAGAAACTTTTGAAGCTATCATATTGCTCATTTCACCAAGGTAGGTATTGCAGATTATATAGTCGTAAGCTTCACGATTTACTTTTTTTTCTTCAAACTCTTTTTCGCTTTGCGTTATAATTGGATAGTGACCATTATTATGTAGCTCAATAGCCATAGCTGAACGCTGGTGTTTATCATCACTATATACAAGTACTTTTTTATCTTTATCAGAAAAGCTTGATGAAAAAAGGTAGGCAATATCTAAACTTTTAAAAAGTGAAAAATTTATTTCATCTTTGTAAAACTTTTTTATAGAGTTATATTGTTTTTGATCATAATCGCAAAAACCAACTATTGTATGATTTAGTTTTCTAATTTTGCTAAATAGTTTTATAAAAATATCTAAACCATTACGATTAAAAAAGATAACTTTTTTCATTGATACTAAAATCATATCTACTTTTAATTTTAAAGTAGCATCAATATCTTCAATACTTAAAAAAGCACTGTTGTTATTTGAATCTAAAAAGCCTTGAGGAGAAAATAATCCAACATTATTTTTTACAATAGCTTTCATGATATTTCCATAACACTAGCAAACTCTTCATATATATCACTAACAAATTCTATTTGAAAATCTATAAAATCATTTAAGCCAGCCTCTACAAATAAGGGTTGTGATAGTTCATAAAACAGAAGTAAATGCATCCACTTTGCTAATTTTATTGTATCTTTATTTTCTGAATCCTCTGATGTATATGCCCCTGAAGAATTTTGGATTATTTCAGAGATTATTGAATCCATCTCCCATTTTTTAGCAATTTGTTCACATATATCAAAAAGTGTAAGCTTAGAAATACGATAAAGTATAGTATTGTAATCAAGTGCCTTAGTCGTACGTAAAAGATTTACATCATCTATATATTTGTTAAAAAGTGCTTCAGCAATTATAATACTAGAAGGTAGTAATGATATAGACGAAGATATATTTTCGTCATCTATATCTAAGTGTTGTAAAATAATAGACCATTTTTTTGATAGATTTGCTTGAAGATCATTAAAACTTTTTTCATTTAGTTTAAATAGAGACCATTCTTTAGGACTTAAAAGATTTATCATATAGTTATATACAGTTTGTTGAGACTGAGATACACCAAGTATACCAAATATTTGACTTATATCGCTAACTTCATTTTTAAAGCCGTATATTGGTTTATTTACTATATTTTTTAAGTATGATTTTAATGCTAAGTCGTTCTCTGCGGCTGCTGCAGCTTTTGTAAGCTCACCAATTTTAAGAAAAGATATAGTTTGTTTTAAAGCCTCAGGAGTTGGTGGTATTTTTTGTATAAAATCATCTATGTCGTTTTGTTTTACCATTATTACACCAATTTAGTGAATTTTTACATATTTTACCGCTATAAAGATAAGAAAAATATAAAAACAGTATAAGAAAATATTTTATACTGAGCTTAAGCGTAAGTTTTGCTTTAAGGTAGTATAATTCGCGAATTAAAACCTATATAAGGAATCTGATATGGCAAGAAGATGTGCTATAAGTGGCAAAGGCCCAATGAGTGGAAACAATGTTTCTCACGCTAAAAACAGAACAAAGCGTCGTTTTTTATTAAACCTTAGAACAGTTAGAATCACTTTAGAAGATGGTACTACTAAAAAAATTAAAATCTCTGCAAGAGAATTACGTACACTTAAGAAAAACTCTTAAGCGCACGAAAGAATTAGCTTGAGTCCCTTAAGCAGAATTCGAAAATTTCTACATTGGGAGTCAGCTCCCAAACCTGATGTAAATCTTCTTCCTGAAGTTTACTCTCACCTAAAAGCATTTCGTTTACCTCTTATCTTAACGGTCCTAACTATGTTGGTTGGTACTATTGGTTATGTAATTATTGATGATTTTCCACTTATGGATGCCGTCTATCAAACAGGTATAACTTTTACTACAGTTGGATTTGGGGAGATTGCTCCAATCTCTGATGCAGGGAGAATTTTTACAATAACTCTCATCATATCAGGATTTGCAGTTTTTTCATCTGCTGTTGGTATATTAGTTGCGGAACTAAATAAGGGTAATATTGTTGCCATTTTAAAGGAGAGAAGCATGTTATATTCAATAGCAAGGCTTAAAAAACATTTTGTTGTTTGTTACCATAATGACTATACTCTTGAAGTTACAAAACAGTTAAAGAAAAATCATATACCTTTTGTTGTTATTGATCCACGTCCAGAGATTCATGAATGGGCAAAAGAGCATAACTATTCAACTTATTTACAAGCAGAACCACATGCTGAACTTACTATGCTTAAAGCGCATCTTGCATCTGCAAAAGGTCTTATAACTTTGTCTGACTCTATGAGTGATAACATCGCTCTTATTGCTTCTGTAAGATTGTTTGAAAAAGAGCATTCTCTCCCTAGACCTTATTACATAATATCTTCTGCAGAATCTGTAACTGATTTGGAAAAACTTAAAAAACTTGGAGCAGATACAGTAGTTAGTCCTACAAAACTAACAGCTCAAAGAGTGAGTGCAATGGCAGCACGCCCAGATATGGAAAACTTAATTGAAGAGTTCTTGTATAAAAGTGATAATCCTCTTGATATGGAAGAGATAGAGATACCTAAGTACTCTTGGGCAGTTCTAAAAAAACTTAAAGAGACACAGTTGCGATCTATTTCAAATACTTCTATAATAGGTATACGTAAAAAAGATGGTAAGTTTGTAGCAATGCCAAAGGGTGATGTATTGATTACTAGTGAATCAAAATTACTTATTATTGGGACGCAGGATGATATAAATACTACTAAGGGTCTTCTTCGTAGAAGAGAGAAACCTAAGGAGCTTAAGTTTGTATAATATTTTTCCTTCTAAAAATGGTGTTTGTGCTAGTGATGGTTTTTTTGCTGATGGTGTTAGTGCTGGATTAAAGCCAGATGGTGCTAAAGATATGGCATTTATATATTCTGAAAAAGAGTGTGAAGTTGCCTCAGTTTTTACAACCAATAAGATGTATGCAGCACCTATAAAACATTTTAGAAATATGGGTAGTTTTAAAACAAATTTTGTCTTGATAAATTCTAAAAATGCAAATGCTATGACTGGTAAAGCGGGAGTTTCAGATATTGATGAAATACTCTCTACATGTAGAGAGGGTATAAAAAACCCTATTATGAGTTCAACAGGTGTTATTGGTGTTAGACTTCCAAAAGAAAAAATTATTAATGGAATGAAACTTTTTGATTTTACAAAAAAAGATGCTTCATCTGCAGCAAAAGCTATAATGACGACAGATACTTTTTCAAAAGAGATTGCTTTTAAAGTTAAACTTGAAGATGGAAGTTCTTTTAATATTGGTGCAATGGCTAAGGGTGCTGGGATGATAAATCCAGCAATGGCAACAATGCTTTGTTTTATTACTACTGATGCTAAAGTTTCAAAAAATGATATGCAAGAGGCATTAGATAATGCTACTAAAACTACATTTAATGCAATTAGTGTAGATGGAGATACCTCTACAAATGATACTGTTTTACTTTTATCAAACGGTTTGAGTGGAGTATATAATAAAGAAGCATTTGCTGAAGCTCTTAGAAAAGTTATGCATTTTCTAGCACTAGAGATGGTTAGAGATGGTGAGGGTGCTACAAAGTTAGTTACCTATAATGTAACTGGTGCAAAAGATGACATGGAAGCTGAAATAGCTGCTAAAGCTCTTTCTGATTCTCTTCTTGTGAAAACAGCACTGTTTGGAGAAGACCCAAACTGGGGGCGTATAGCTTCAACTATTGGTGCATCTGGAGTTGAAGCAAACGAAGAGAGTTTAAGAATATCTTTTGATGATAATTGTGTTTACGATAAAGGTGAACTTTATTTTGACACAGATATGGAAAAAAAGTGTGCGATTGTAATGCAACACAAAAAGTTCACTATCTCTTGTGATTTAGGTATGGGCAATGGAACTTTTAAAGCATACGGGTGTGACTTGGGTCATGAGTATGTAAAGATTAACGCGGACTATCGTACTTAATACTCGTTTTTAAACTCTACATATCTAGCAGCTGAAGCGTATAGTTCTTTTACCTCTTCATCTGTTAGCTCTCTAACAAATTTAGCTGGGCTTCCCATAATAAGAGAGCGTGGTGGAAACTTTTTATTTTTAGTTACTAAACTTCCAGCTCCAACAATACTCTCTTTACCAATTACCGCACCATCAAGTATGGTAGCACTCATTCCGATAAGACAAGCATCTTCAATAGTACAACCATGAAGCATGACTTTATGACCAACTGTAACATCATCGCCAATGGTAGTTGGATTACCATCGCTCATATCTGCCTTTTTATGATGAGTTACATGTATCATACTTCCATCTTGAATACTAGTTCGAGATCCAATTGTAATGAAATGAACATCTCCACGAATAACTACTTGAAACCAAACAGAAGAATCTTCTCCAATTTTTGTACGACCAATAACATCAGCAGAAGAAGCTATCCAAGTTCTTTTTCCTATCTCTGGTTTATAATCTTTAAAGTTCATTATCATCTATTATCCTTCTATAAAAAGACGAGCTACTAGCTGCTCTATTGAGTTAGCGCTTTCTTTTTTAGTTGCACGTGAAATACGATTCACATAATCTTCCATGGAACGATGACTATTTACAGATTTTTGTCCATCACTTTTAACTTTCATGTAAGAACCATCACTTAAAAGTTCATGTGCTAGATTATTATCAGATACTTGAAGTTTTAAGATTTGAATTATCTTGTCTTTAGATTTTTCATCTTTTATAGCTGTTAAAAGCTCTATTCGTCTAACAAGATTTCTAGGCATCCAATCAGCTGAAGATATATACACTTGTGTCTCATCATTTTTGAAGTAAAAAACTCTTGGATGTTCAAGGTATTTACCAAGTATTGAGATAACCCTTATATTTTCACTTACCCCTTCAATACCAGTTTTTAAACAACAAATTCCACGAACGATAAGATCTATTTTTACACCAGCTTGACTGGCTTTATAAAGAGCACGTATAACATCTTCATCAACCAATGAATTTACTTTTGCAATGATTTGACCATCACTACCTTTTCTAGCTTCATTTTGAATAAGTGAAAGAATTTTTGGTTTTATTTGTGATGGAGACATATATAGCTCATCAAGTTTACCTTTTTTACTAAATCCTGTAAGGAAGTGGAAAAATCTTGTTAAGTCATTTGTAACTTCATCTTTAGATGTCATGTAAGAAAAATCAGTATATATTTTTGAAGTAGCTGGGTTGTAGTTACCAGTACCTAAGTGGGCATATTGTTTTAGAGTTCCATTTTTTCTACGAGTAATAAGTGTAGCTTTTGCATGAACTTTGAAACCTTTTATTCCATAGATTACATGTGCTCCAGATTTTTCAAGTGCTTTTGCCCAGATAAGATTGTTCTCTTCATCAAATCTAGCTTTTAATTCAACCATAACAGTTACTTGTTTACCACTTTCAGATGCACTCATAAGTGCTTGAACAATTGGCGAGTTTGTACCTGAACGATAAAGGGTCATTTTTATAGATACTACATCAGGGTCTTTAGAAGCAGTTTGAATAAATTTTACAACTGGATCAAAACTTTCATATGGATGATAAAGTAAAATATCTTGTTTTTCTAAAGTGACAAATATATTTTCACTATTATCAAGTGGTGGTAAGATTTTTGGCTTAAATGGTGCAGATAGTAGATGTGCAAATCTTTTGTTGCCTACAATTTGCCATAAAGACGATAGGTTTAAAAATGTATGAAATTTATAAATATCATCTTTAAAAACATTTGTATGACGGTTAAAGAAGTTTACAATTTCTTCATCAGTATCACTACCTATTTCAAGTCTAACCATAGCACCTTTACGACGAAGTTTTAGACCCTCTTCAAGTATTTCCATAAAGTCATCAGCTTCTTCCTCTTCAATCTCTATATCGGCATTACGAGTTACACGAAATGATGCATATTTTAAAAGAGAGTAGCCTGGAAACAATTCCTCTACATGTTGAGCAACTATAGACTCAATAGGTACATAAGTTCCATTTTCTAACTCTACAAATCTTGGAAGAACACGAGGAACGCGTATAATACCAAAACGTTCAATAGCTTGGTTGTCTGTATCACTTAGTTTTACAATAAGTCCAAAACTAAGATTATTTAGATGTGGAAAAGGGTGAGTTGCATCAACAGCAATAGGGATTATTACAGGATATATTTGCTCTTTAAAAAATCTATTTAGATGATTTTTTTCATGTTGATTTACCTCTTCATAGTACTTAACACTTATACCTTCAGCTTCAAGTTTTGAGAGTATACCAAGTAAACAATGCTCAATTACTTGTTGCTCTTGATGTAAATATTTTCTAATTTCTCTAAGTTGTTGTAGGGGAGTAAGCTTATCAGCAGATGAAACTATGATGCCTGCAGCAAAAAGTTTTTTTAGTCCGGCTACACGAATCATATAAAATTCATCTAGATTTGTTCCGTAGATTGCTAAAAACTTTAGTCTCTCTAGTAGTGGAAGTGACTCATCTTGAGCTTGTTTAAGAACTCTAGTATTAAATTGTAGCCATGAAAGTTCACGATTATTATAAAGATCTGGATTTTTTAAATTTAACATTAGATAACCTATTTAATTATATATTTCTAGCTATTATAGCTAAAAGTTAATTACAAGTAGGTTACTTGATGATTCCAGTACCTTTATAGTTTGCTGAGTGATAGATAGTAACACCATTTTTACGAGCATAGTAACGCATAAGTAAGTTTTGTATTGTTGGCTCTATAGATGGAGTAAACCATGCATTATTACTAGTAGCAATTACAAAATTAACATCACCTTCATATATCTCTTTACATGTAGCCTCATAACAAATAGCATTTCTAAATTTAGTACCTTTTATAGTGTAGTCGGTTGGTTTATCTGCTGTTTTAAAGTCAGATGCTCCAGCAAAAAAAGTATCGTTAATAATTTTTTGTGCAAATTTTGGAAGTGGTATATACTCCCCAAATGGAACAAGTACTAATTTTTTTGCAACTTGGTATTTTCCATCACTAAATATATATGTAACATTATAGTTATTTCCATCTAATCTTTGTAGTGAACCTGCAACAATAGTTATTTTTTTTGAAAGGTTAGTAAGTTGAGATATTAGCTTTGGTGACTTGTTCATAAATAGTGGGAAAACAGACTCTGGAAAAACTATTACATCATAGTTTGCTTTTATAGCATTATATATTTCATTGTAAATCATCATAACAGTTGGGACCTGTTCTGATGGTTTCCATTTATTTTCTTGTTTTATATCTGTAGCTACTAGTTTTATCTTTAGTGGTGCATCTTTTTGTTCTGGGTATGAATAATTAAAAGCCAAAAGTATCAGAAGTAGGGGTGCAAATTTATATTTGTTATTTATATATTTTGGAAGAGTTAATGCAGTTAATACTACGGCTAATTGATACTTGTAAACTCCTATATAACTCTCGATAAATACAAGCTCAATCTGTAGCCAATTCCAGTCCATTGGTTCAAAAAA
>Ga0256837_1002258_pt1 | contig 12168 bp, 15 predicted proteins | sample 4562384metaG_FD_185976 | JGI IMG/M metagenome (GOLD analysis project Ga0256837, IMG submission 185976) | Hydrothermal vent microbial communities from Guaymas Basin, Mexico - 4561-384 | ecosystem: Environmental > Aquatic > Marine > Hydrothermal vents | place: Mexico: Guaymas Basin | collected... | reverse complement strand
ATACAGCAGAGAAAGATTAACAATAAAAGATTTTTAACTTATCACTTTTTTATAATTTTTAGTTGATTTTTCTTTTATTTGTGCTATCATTTTATATGGTTAGATTTAGTCATCTTTTTTTTGACTTAAATCTTGATATTATAAATTATTAAAAAGGGAGATATTTTGGGAAAAAGAGATGATAAAATAGAAGCAATGATTATTGAAGCTAAGAAATTAGATTTAGATATTACTGATGATTTAATAAGTAAAGTTGTAATAGGTTTAGGACCATCTCTATATAAAAAGAATGGTGAAACTATTGCTTGTGGAAAACCTACAGAATTAGAGAATATTAAAAAGAATTTTTTAAAGAAAAAGTTGGGTTTAAAAAATGATGATGCAGAACTTGAAAAAGCTATTAAAGAGATGTGTGTAAAACTTGGTACTTCAAATAGAAGTAAGAAAAAAGTTCATATGTACGCTTTATTAGCTATAAAATTTGATAAAGTTAGTATTTACGACGCTTAACTTTTAATAGTGTGTTTGATCTTATCAAGCACATATCACTATTCACTCTCAACAATAAATTTATATTTTAGTATAATATCAGAAAAGAGTATTTATGGAAAAAATAGTAATAATATCAACTGGTGGAACTTTTAATAAAATATATAATCCAATAGATGGTTCTCTTATTATAGATAAATCATCGAATGCAATAAAAGAAATTGCTGAAAAGTGGCTTTGTGAATTTGATGTAATTTCTATTATTGGAAAAGATAGTCTTGATATTGATAATAAAGAGAGAGAAGAGTTATTAAAGCTAATAATTAACTATGAGTGCAATAATATTATTATAGTCCATGGGACAGATACAATGGATATCACAGCCGAATTAATAGCCAATCATAAAGAGATAAATAAAAAGATTATTTTAACGGGTGCTATGACACCTTATAGTATTGAACCTATAGAAGCTACTGCTAATTTATCTTCATCTTATGGATTTTTAAACAATGTTAAAGATAATGGAGTATATATATCTATGAATGGAGTTATTGGAGATTATAAAGAAATTGTAAAAGATAGAATAAATAGTAAGTTTAGGTTTGGTAATCCAAACCTATTTAGAGAATAAGAGAGAAAATTACTTTCTTCTAAGCTCTTTAATTCTTGCTGCTTTACCTTTAAGTTCTCTAAGATAAAATAATTTAGCTCTTCTAACTCGTCCTCTTCTAAGAACAGTAACACTTTCGATACTATCTGAATATAATGGGAAAATTCTCTCAACACCAACATTATTAGCACCCATTTTTCTTACCATAAATGTACGACCTGTACCTTCTCCACGAATAGCAATACAAATACCTTCGTAATTTTGTACTCTCTCTTTTGTACCCTCTTTAATTCTAACTGCCACTCTAAGAGTATCACCAGCTCTAAATTTAGGAACTTCTTTTTCTGCTAGTTGAGCTTGTTCAAAACTCTCAATATATTTATTTCTCATATTATGCCCTTTTTTTTGACCTTTTGATATAAATCAGGTCTGAAATACTTTGTTTTATACAAAGCTAATTTAGTTTTTAAGGCTGTGATTTTACTGTGATTTCCCTTTAAAAACTCTGAAATAACAATTTTTTCATTGTAGTTTATAGGTTTTGTAAAAGATGGTGCTTCTAACAGAGCATCTTCAAAACTCTCCACAACCAGAGAGTCACTATTACCAAGAACGCCATTAACATTTCTGCTAATGGAATCACAGAGAACCATACTGGCTAATTCACCACCAGTCAAAATAAAATCTCCAATAGAAAAAAGCTCATTGGCTTGACTTTCTATTACTCTCTCATCAATACCTTCATATCTTCCAGATACAAATACAATATGATCTTTTTTTGATAATCTTTTTGCATCGTTCTGTTCAAATTTCTTTCCAACTGGAGTTAAAAATATAATATGGGCATTGGGAGATGATTGTTTTATAAAATTTATAGCATCGCAAAGAGGTTGAGGAGACATTAACATACCAGCACCCCCACCTATCATTGGAGCATCTACTTTGTTATGTCTATTTGTACTGAAATCTCTAGGATTTACAAAATCTATAGATAATTTATTACCATCTATAGCTCTTTTTAAAATAGAATCACCAAAGTAGCCCTCTACAATAGATGGAAATAGTGTTACAAAACTAAATCTCATCAACTAGCTTCTAATATATCTTTTGTATCTTTGCTAAATATCTCTTTTGTAACAGTATCTGTTTTAATGATATATCTAGGTATATATGGAACTAAAAATGATTTAGAAAGTCCACTCTTAACGAGTTTCTCATTAGTATCAATAACTAAATAATCAATATCTAGCATTCTATTTATATCATTTACAGTTCCTAAAACTTCATCTCCATCAAGCAAATCAGAACCAATAATATCAAACCAAAAATGTTCACCATCTCTTAGTTCACAATTTTGTGTTGTATCCTCTTTTGAGGTATATATTTTAGCATTAGTAAGTCTTCTAGCACTATCAAGGGTCTCATAATTTTTAAATTTAATAATTCCACGAATCATATTAATATCTAAAATTTCCAATTCACCCCTATCACTCTGATAGCTTTGACCTATTCTGAATTGTTCTGGAAAATCTGTATGAAGATGAAACTTAAGGTCTCCCCAAAGTCCAACTGTTCTACCAACTTGGGCAATAAAAAATTTATCTTTTTTCATCTAACTAGAGGCTTTTACATTAACTCGGTAGTTTCTGCCACCTTTAGCTTTACAACCAGATATAACAGTTTTAATTGAATTAATCATGCGTCCTTCTTTGCCGATAAGTTTACCTACATCTTCATTTTTAGCATATATGGTAATCTCATCCAAACCTTCATCAATATTATTTATTTCTACTTTAATATCATCAGGATTTTTAACCAAAAGTTTAGAATAAAAGCTAACAAAATTTATTACCATAAAAAATTATTTACTTGATAATCTTTTAACTGTAGGACTCATTTGAGCTCCAACACTTAACCAGTAGTTCAATCTCTCTGTATCAAGAGTTAAATCTTTTGTAGCACTTACAGGGTTATAATGACCGATTGATTCAATCCAACCACCATCTCTTCTTTTTCTGCTGTCTGTTACTACTATTCTATAAAATGGTTTCTTTTTTCTTCCCATTCTTGTCATTCTAATCATTGTCATAATTATTCCTTTTATTTATATCTTTATAAGTATTGTGTAAAGTACTGACAACTGCCTTTTAATGACTAAAGCACTTATCAATACTTTTAGGGACGGAATTATAGCATAAACTTTATAAATGAACTATTAAGCTAGAAGCCAATTTAGATATTAATTTTATATCTTTCACAGCTATTCGTACAAAGCTATCATCTAATCCATCAAAATTAGAACAATCTCTAACCATTATTTTATCTACAGACAATATCTTTTGAAACTCTACTGCATTTATATTTTTTAACTTGACTAATACAAAATTTGCATCTGATGGATATATTTTTTCTATAAAATCCGATTTTCCAAGAATAGAAAGTAAATAATCTTTTGCTTTTTTATTTGCTATATCAGAAATATTTTTAAAATCTTTGTCTCTTAAAGCTGATTGAATATAATTACTATCAAATTGAGATATATTCCAAATAGACTCTTTTTCTTTTATAACTTTAATATTATTTTTTTGAGATAGAAGCGTTCCAATACGAATACCTGCACTAGAATATATTTTTGTCATAGATTTTAAAATATATAATTTATCATATTTGTATAAATAAGGAATAGCAGATTTATAATCTGTAAAATCTAAAAAAGATTCATCAATTAATATAGTACAATTTTTATCTATCCATTCATTTATTAATTCGTCCATATTATAATATAATCCATCAGGTGTTGATGGGTTTACAAATATAACAAAAGAGTTAGGAGTCGCTTGATTAGTAATATTTTTAAATCTATTTATATATTTAGTATTAAATCCATTTATATTTGCACATCTTTTATATTCTAAATATGCAGGGGAATATATATTACACTCTTTTAAATCAATATGTTGAAAAAGAGTATTTATAGCTGTAGTCCCACCATTAAAAAGTTTAATATAATCAATATTTATATTATATTTTTTAGAGATAGCAGTATATAAGTCATCATAAGATGGGTATGCACTAACATCTAATTTATTAAAATCAATATCTATATTCGGCTTAACAAAGTTTATATTAGAAGATAAATCAATAACCTCATCAAGACCACAACCTATAGATTTAGCAAAAGAGTGAATATCCCCACCATGAGAAAATTCTTTCATTTAAGCTCTCTCTCCAATCCCAAGACTATATGATATACTTTATCAGATAAAGATGCTATCCTCTGTCCAATAATTCCACTTCTATCAACAAATAATCGGCTCTCTTTATCCATAGGAATAACTCCATTTCCAACATCATTTAAAACAAAAACAATAGTAGCATCTATTTTAAATAGTTCATCTAAATGATTTAATAATTTATCTAAAGGAGTATTGAGAGTATTTAATATCCACATGGAGATACAATCAATTAAGTAAAAATTTTTATCTTTGATAATATTAAGTAGGTGATGAGGTTCTTCAATAGTAATAAAATTCTCTTGCCGTTGTTTTTTATGATTATTAATTCTATTTTTCATCTCTAAATCATTATAAGTATTATTATAAGTTGCAATATAATATGGTTTTGAATTAGAACTTAAAGAGAGAATCTTTTTTTCAGCAAGTAGACTCTTGCCAGATTTTTGACCACCATAGTATAGAAGTTTCATAATATATCTAGCGATAAAGAGAAACTATCTCTCTATTGCCACAACTCCACCTCTTACTATCTCTATTGGATTATATCGTTTTGTTGCTTCTATAAAATTCTTAACCCTTACAGGTTCATCTGCTACCATTGTAATTACCATATCAAGACCAACATTTACTATACCACCATTATATGCACTACATAATGCTTGAATATCGCTAAGATTTGCATCTATCGGAAATTTAACCAAAACCATCTCTTTCTCTACCATCTCTTCATGTTCTATAACTTTTAGAGTTGGTATTAATTTATTTAGCTGTTTTGTAATTTGTTCTATTACCTTTTCACTACCATTTGTTACAATAGTAATATGAGATAATTGACTCTCAGGAATAGGTGCTACTGTTAACGACTCAATATTATAGCCTCTACCTGCAAAAAGACCAGATACTCTTGCTAGAACCGAACTCTCATTCATAACAATTACCGATATAACTCTTCTAACTTTTTGCATCTTTACTCCTTATGGTCTAATAACATATTATATAAAGCTCCACCTGATGGAACCATTGGTAAAACATTTTCAAATCTATCTACTGCTACATTTATAAAACATACTATATCTTTCTCGATAGCATCTTTAAGAGCTTCATCAAATTCTTCTTTTGTTGTAACATCGTATCCGATACCACCACAAGATTCTGCTAAGGCTTTAAAGTTTGGTTGATAGCTTAAATCTGTTTCAGAATATCTTTTATCATAAAAGAATGTTTGCCATTGTCTAACCATTCCTAAAAAATGATTATTCAAAATAATATTTATAACAGGTATCTTATACTCTGATGCTGTTACTAACTCTTGAACATTCATTAAAATAGAACCATCACCTGTAATATTAATTACAATTTTATCAGGACAACCTTTTTTAGCACCTAATGCTGCTGGAAAACCAAATCCCATTGTTCCAAGTCCACCAGAGTTTATCCATTGTCTTGGTCTATCAAAAGGATAATGTTGTGCAGCCCACATTTGATGCTGACCAACATCTGATGTAATAATTGCATCTTCACCAACTAATTCACCAATTCTCTCTATTGCCCACTGAGGTTTAATTACCTCATCACTATCATTATAAGACTGTGGATGTAAGTTATCATATCTATTTAGAACTTCTCTCCACGATTTATAATTATCTGGATTAATATCATCTTTTAACTGCTCTATTAATTTTTCTACAACTAATGTAATATCTCCAACTATAGGATAATCAACATTAACTAATTTTCCTATATTTGCAGGGTCAATATCTACATGTATAACATCAGCATATTTTGCAAATTCACTAAGTTTTCCAGTAACTCTATCATCAAATCTTGCACCTAATGAGATAACTAAATCTGTCTCACTCATTGCCATATTAGACGCATAATTACCATGCATTCCTAACATACCTAATAGAAGAGGATTTTTAGCACCCATAACACCTCTAGCCATTAGAGTTTCAACAGTTGGAATTTGTCCAAAATCTGCTAATTCTCTAACTAATTCAGATGCGTTACTTAAAACAACTCCACCACCAATATATAAAAGAGGTTTTTTGGCTTTTTTAATTGCTTCAGAAGCTTTTTTTATCTGTCGTTCATTGCCTTTATATTTTGGCTTATAAGTTGGAATATTGACATCTTTAGGGTATATGAAATTACCGAATTCTGCTGTTATATCTTTTGGAATATCAACTAATACTGGTCCAGCTCTTCCTGTTTTTGCAATATGAAATGCCTCTTTCATAATTCTTGGTAAATCTGCTAAATCACTAACTAAATAATTATGTTTAGTACAAGGTCGTGAAATTCCTACTGCATCTACCTCTTGGAATCCATCCGTACCAATTAAAGATAATGGAACTTGACCAGAGATGACAACCATAGGAATTGAATCCATATATGCTGTTGCTAATCCTGTTATTGCATTAGTAAATCCAGGTCCACTAGTAACCATTGCTACACCTACTTTACCTGTAGCTCTAGCATATCCATCTGCTGCATGAACCGAAGCTTGTTCGTGACGGTTAAGAATATGTTCAAAACTGTCTTGTTTATATATTTCATCGTAAATATTCATGATAGCACCACCGGGATAACCAAAAACAGTTTGAACACCCTCGATAATTAATGCTTCACAAACCATCTGTGCACCACTCATTTGCATGACAAAGACTCCATTTATTTGTAAATTTTTTTGATTATAGCAAAAATAGATTAGAGTTTATCAGTATAAACTATATTAGATACTCAATTTGGTAAAATATTATTAATTTAATATCAAGGTATAAAAATGGTAGAGAGATACGCACGAGAAGAGATGAGTAAAAACTGGACACAACATGCAAGATATTCAGCATGGTTAGAAGTTGAAAAAGCAGCTGTAAAAGCATGGGCTAAACTTGGTAAAATTCCTCAAGAAGATGCAGATAAAATTGTTAAAAATGCTTCATTTTCAGTAGAAAGAATTGAAGAGATAGAAGCTATTACAAAGCATGATTTAATTGCATTTAATACAAGTGTGAGTGAAAGTTTAGGAGATGAATCAAGATGGTTTCATTATGGTATGACAAGTTCAGATGCTGTTGATACAGGTGTTGCAATTCAGATGAGAGATTCTCTTAATATAGTTATCAAAGATGTTAAGATGCTTATGAAATCTATCAAAAAAAGAGCAAAAGAGCATAAAATGACTCTTATGGTTGGAAGAAGTCATGGTATTCATGGTGAGCCTATCACTTTCGGTTTGACTTTAGCAGTTTGGTATGATGAGATGGCTAGACACCTTAAAAATTTGAAACAAACCAAAAAAGTTATATCTGTTGGACAAATAAGTGGAGCAATGGGTAATTTTGCTCATGCACCGTTAGAACTTGAAGAGTACGCGATGAAAGAGTTAGGACTTAAGCCTGAGCCTTGTAGTAATCAAGTAGTCCATAGAGATAGATATGCAAGACTTGCAACTGCATTAGCTATGATGGCTTCTACTATTGAGAAATTTGCTGTACAAATTAGACATTTACAAAGAACAGAAGTCTATGAATGTGAAGAGTATTTTGCAAAAGGTCAAAAAGGCTCATCAGCAATGCCTCATAAAAGAAATCCCATTTTAACTGAAAATATTACAGGTCTTGCAAGAACTATTAGAGCTTATGCAGTACCTGCAATGGAAAATGTAGCACTCTGGCATGAGAGAGATATTTCTCATAGTTCAAATGAGAGATTTTGGTTACCAGATGCTTTTATTACAACTGACTTTATGCTTCATAGAATGAATAGTGTAATCGCAAATCTTACAGTTATGCCAAAAAATATGATGAGAAATCTTAACCTTACTGGTGGACTTGTATTTTCTCAAAGAGTATTACTTGAACTTCCTCTTAAAGGAGTAAGCCGAGAAGATGCTTATCGAATTGTTCAAAGAAATGCTATGAAAGTATGGGAAGAGATACAACAAGGAAAAGCAACTACAAATAAAAAAGGTGAGTCTTTATATCTAGGTCATCTTTTAGCAGACAAAGAGTTAAGAGAATCTCTAAGCGAAGAACAAATTAGAGAATGTTTTGATTTTGATTATTATACTAAGAATGTGGATAATATTTTCAAAAGAGTTTTTAAATAGATATGCCTTTTGTAAAAAAATCTTTTAGAGTTGATAAACCGATAAAAGCATTTCTATATTTAATCAGAACCTTTAAATATTCTCAAGGTGAAGCTCAACGACTTATTGCAAGAGGTAGGCTTTTAATTAAAAATGAATCTATGAGAGATAGCTCTAAAGTTATTCAAGGTGATATAGAAATAGTATATTTTGAACCAAAAGGAAAAGGTGTAAAACCACTATTCCAAACTAAGGATTTCATGATTTTTGAAAAAAATAGTGGAATTTTAGTTCACCCAAATACAATGGCAACAGAATACTCTATGCTTGATGATATTAGAGAAATAGCTGGAGATTATGCAAATGGAGTTCACCGTATTGATATGGAAACTTCAGGACTTTTAATGGCTAGTAAACATAAGAAGTCAGAATCATCTCTTAAAGGACTCTTTGAAAAAAGAATAATTAGAAAGTCTTATTTAGCATGGGTAGATGGAAAAGTAACTGAACCTTTTAATGTAGAGAAGTCAATAAGTATAAGAAGCGATTACACTAAATCAAAACATAAAGTTAAAATAGATTTAACTGGAAAAAGTGCTTATACAGAATTTTTTCCTAAGTTATATGATGAAGAGTTAGATGCTTCTTTAATTTCTTGTTTTCCACATACTGGACGAACACATCAGATAAGAATACATCTATTTGATATGGGTCATCCTATATTAGGTGATCCAATTTATGGGACAGAGTTTGATGCGAGTGATAGATATTTAGAGGGTAAAATATCTACTAAAGATAGATTTAAATATACTGGAGCTACTAGATTAATGCTCCACGCTCAAAGTTTAGAATTCTTCTATAAAAATAATTTTCTTATAGAAAGTAAAATTGATTTTGAAAATATGAAGAGTAAAATTTGTCCTAAAGAACAGAGGATTTAACTCTTTAAACTTTTTTTAACTTCTATTTAGATATTATTCACGAACTAATTAGACTCCATTTCGAGAGAAACAATATAAAAGGAATTACATAATGGCACAAAACAAATCAGCTAAAAAGCGTATCTTACAAACAGTAGTAAGAACAGAAAGAAATAGATATTACAGAACTAGACTTAAAAATATTGTTAAAGCAGTTCATACAGCCGTAGAATCAGAAGATAAAACAGCTGCAAATGAAGCATTCAAAATAGCTAATAAACAAATACATTCTCTTGTAAGTAAAGGTTTTATCAAAAAAACAACAGCTTCAAGAAAAGTTAGTAGACTTCATAAATTGGTAAACCAAGTAGCATAATCTAGTCTCTTGATTCTTCTTTTCGGTTCTCCGATTAGAGGTATATAATCTCATATCACTCAAAATCTCATAAAATTGGAACAACAAAAATGTTCAAAGAAAAACTTCAACCATTCATAGATAGATACAATGAAATAAATACCCTCTTATCTGCTCCTGATATAGCATCTGACATTAAAAGAATGACTGATTTAGGAAAAGAACAATCTGGACTTGCAACTTTAGTAGAGAAAGCTAAAGATTATATAGAGACATCTGATGCAATAGCAGATAATAAAGAACTATTAGGTGATGCTGAACTAGGTGACCTTGCGAAAGAAGAACTTAGTGAATTAGAACCAAGACTTCCTATGCTAGAAGATGAAATTAAAGTATTGATGATACCTAAAGATAAAAATGATGATAAGAATATATTCTTAGAGCTAAGAGCTGGTGCTGGTGGTGATGAGAGTGCATTATTTGTTTCTGATGTATTTAAAATGTATATGCGTTTTGCAGAACAGATTGGTTGGCAAGTTGAACTAGTTAGTTCTAGTGAAGGTACAGCTGGAGGATTTAAAGAGATTATTGCTCAAATTAAAGGTGAAGGTGTATATTCTAAACTTAAATATGAAGCAGGAACTCACAGAGTTCAAAGAGTTCCAGATACAGAGACACAAGGAAGAGTACATACATCAGCTATCACTGTTGCAGTTATTCCAGAAGTTGATGATGTTGAAATTGATATTAAACCTCACGAAGTTAAAATGGATGTCTATCGTTCAAGTGGATGTGGTGGTCAATCAGTAAATACAACTGATTCAGCTGTTCGTTTAACACACATGCCAACAGGTATAGTTGTAGCTATTCAAGATGAAAAATCTCAACATAAAAATAGAGATAAAGCTATGAAAGTTCTTAAAGCTAGAGTATATGAATCTGAATTACAAAAACAGTTGAATGAGACATCTAGTCAAAGAAAACTACAAGTAGGTTCAGGTGATAGATCAGAGAAGATACGAACATACAACTATCCTCAAAATCGTTTAACAGACCATAGAATAGGATTAACCCTATATTCACTAGATGATATTACAAATAATGGTAATTTAAATTTAGTAGTAGACCCTCTAATTGCACATGCACAAATGGAAGCAATACAAGAAGCAGGATTATAGTCCTACTTCTTTAATCTATTAATCTGCCTCTAATATAGCTCCATTACTTGCATTTGTAACTAATGCTCTATATTGCTTTAACCATTTACTTTTTAGAGGTTTAACTATTGGCGTAAAGTTAGCTTTTCTTTTTGCTACCTCATCATCACTAAGATGTACCTCTAAAATATACTTATCCACATCTAAATATATTTCATCACCATCTTCTAAAAGTCCAATCATTCCACCTTCAGCAGCCTCAGGACTTACATGACCGATACTTGCTCCTCTAGTTGCTCCACTAAATCTACCATCTGTAATTAATGCTACACTATCACCTAGTCCCATTCCCATAATCAGACTTGTTGGAGATAACATCTCTTGCATACCAGGTCCACCACGAGGTCCTTCATATCTTATTACAACTACATTACCAGCTTGAACTTTACCATTAATAATTCCTTTAATGGCATCATCTTGTGAATTAAAACATACAGCTGTTCCTGTAAATTCTCTATCACCTGTAATTCCAGCCGTTTTAATAACAGCACCCTGCTCTGCTAAATTTCCATAAAGAATCGCTAATCCACCAACTTCAGAAAAAGGATTATCTATAGTATGTATTATAGTTGTATCTTTTATCTCTTTATTAGCTATTTTTTCATAAGTTGTTTCACCTGTTATAGTAAGATTATCAAGAAGTATATCATCTCCTCTTTTACTCATTTCATGCATAACAGCACTTACTCCACCAGCTTTATTTATATCTTCCATATGGATAGTTGTTAATGATGGAGATATTTTTGCTATATGAGATACTCTTTTACTAACTTTATTAACATCAGACAAATTAAAATTAACATTTGCCTCTTTTGCAATAGCTAACATATGTAAAACAGTATTTGAACTTCCACCCATTGCCATATCAACAGCAAAAGCATTTCTAATAGCATTTTCATTTAATATATTAAGTAATTTATATTTTTCGCTATCAGCTTTATCTTTTGCTATATCACAAATTCTTTTTGCTGCTTTTTTATATAATTCTGTTCTCTCTGGAGTTAATGCTAAAATAGTACCATTACCTTCTAAAGCAATACCCATAGCCTCCATTAAAGTATTCATACTATTGGCAGTAAACATACCACTACAACTACCACCACTAGGACAAGCATTACATTCTAACTCTGTTAACTCATCTTCTGTAATCTCACCAGCTTCAAATTCACCTACTCCCTCAAACACGGTAGCTAAATCAATAGGTGTTCCATCATTCTTATATCCCTTTTCCATTGGTCCACCAGATAC
>Ga0256837_1002256_pt1 | contig 12170 bp, 13 predicted proteins | sample 4562384metaG_FD_185976 | JGI IMG/M metagenome (GOLD analysis project Ga0256837, IMG submission 185976) | Hydrothermal vent microbial communities from Guaymas Basin, Mexico - 4561-384 | ecosystem: Environmental > Aquatic > Marine > Hydrothermal vents | place: Mexico: Guaymas Basin | collected... | reverse complement strand
AAAAAAGAGGAAAATATGAAAGCAGATTTAATTGTAGGAATCCAATGGGGTGACGAAGGTAAGGGGAAGATAGTAGATAGATTAGCTTGTGAATATGACATGGTATGTCGTTCTCAAGGTGGTCATAATGCTGGTCATACTATATGGGTAAATGGTGTAAAGTTTGCACTTCACCTTGTTCCTTCAGGCGTTTTAAACCCAAAAGCTATCAATGTAGTTGGTAATGGAGTAGTTCTCTCTCCTGAGTCTATCATAGAAGAGATGGTTCAGTTTGAAAACTTAGAGGGTCGTCTTTTTATCTCAGATAAAGCACACTTAAACCTCTACTACCATGCACTTATAGACCAAGCAAAAGAGCGTCTTAAAGGTGATAAAGCTATCGGTACAACTGGTAAGGGAATAGGGCCTGCTTATGCAGATAAGATTAACCGTACTGGTTTTCGTGTTGGTGAACTTCTAAATCCTGCAAAACTTACTACTTCTATCATTGAGTATTTTGAACAAAATAGACAAATCTTTGATATTTACGAAATTCCTACTCCAGTAGAAGCTGAACTTCTTGCAGAGTTAGAGGGTTACAAAGCTAAACTTGCTCCTTTTATTACTGATACAACGCAGTTAGTATGGAAAGCTCTCGATGAAAATAAAAGAATTTTATTAGAGGGTGCGCAGGGTACACTTCTTGATATCGACCACGGTACTTATCCATATGTAACTTCATCTGCAACTGTATCTGCTGGTGCTTGTACAGGTTTAGGTATCAACCCTAAGGATATTGGAAAAGTTATCGGTATTGTAAAAGCATACTGTACTCGTGTTGGTAATGGTCCTTTCCCATCTGAAGATTTTGGTGAAGATGGTAAACGTTTAGGTGAGCAGGGTCATGAGTTTGGTACTACTACAGGACGAGCTCGTCGTTGTGGTTGGTTTGATGCAGTAGCTACTCGTCATGCAGCTAGACTTAATGGTTGTGATGAGTTAGCACTTATGAAACTTGATGTTCTTGATGGCTTTGATGAAGTAAAACTTTGTGTAGCGTATGAGTTAAATGGAGAGACTATTGACTATATGCCATCCGATTTAGACTCTGTAACTCCAATCTACAAAACTTTCAAAGGTTGGAACAATTCAGTTGGAGCAAGAACTTTTGATGCACTTCCTAAAGATGCACAAGATTTTGTAAAAACTATTGAAGAGATTAGTAAAACAAAAGTTGGAATTATCTCTACTTCACCTGAGAGAGATGATACAATAATTCTCTAAAAGGTTTGAATTTTGAAGACTCGTTACACTTCTCTTGTAAATGTTAAAAAAAACATTGTGCAAAAGAGTGAGCGTAATCTTCAGCTTGCAAATGCAAATTTTAAAAATGCTCAAAAAGCATTAGCTTTCTCTTTTAAATCTTTAAATGATATTACTTCACCACAAGAAGGACAGATTTCAGACTTTTTATCCTCTCGAATGTTATTAGATGCTCAAAGAGATGAGATAAAGCATAATGAAGAGTGGGTAGATTTTACTAAAAATGAGATTAGAAAAGCTAAAGAAGAGTTAAAATACAATATGATAGAGTATGAAAAATTTAACTACCTTGAAATTGAAGAGATTAAAAGAATAATCAAAGAACAGCAGATTGCAGAAGCAAAAGAGTTGGATGAAATTGCACTTTTAACATTCTCAAACAAGAAAAATAAGGAAACTTTTTGAAATTAATATTACTTTTTTCACTACTTACATCAACACTTTTTTCACTACAAACAAGCGATAGATTATTTGAGTGTACTGAGATTTTTAAAGAGCGTAAAAGTGAACTTTTAGTAGAACTAGAGCGAATTGATGAACAGAAACAAGCACTATCTGCCCTTAAAGTTGCTACAGAAGAGCTTCTTAAACAGAAGGGTGTAAAGCTCTCTCTCAAAGAAGAAGAACTGAATAATAAGCTAGAAACAATTACGCAAAAAGAGAAAAATGTTTCTGAAATGCTGAAAAAGAATGAAGCACTATTAAAAGAGTTAAAAAGTACAAAAATGAGTAAAATCGCTCAAACATTTTCAAAAATGAAAGCAGCATCTTCTTCAGGTATATTATCTCAAATGGATTCAAAAGAGGCCACTTCAATCTTAAGATCATTAAAACCAAAAGTAGTAGGTAAGATTTTGAGTAAAATGGATGCAAAAAAAGCATCAGAATTAACACAACTTTTAAGCGAATAATCAAACTTTTACCTAAATTATTGTAAAATGGCTAAATTTAAAATACAATAGGTCATAACATATGAAATTATCACTAAAATCTATCCCCCATATATCCAATAAAATTGCAATTGAATTAAATAAAAGTGGTGTTGTTACTATGACTAAAGGTCTTGAACCCATAACATTAGAAGCTATTAAAGTGCTTGAAGAAAATGTTAAAAAAGAGATGGCACTAGAAGAAAAAGTGAATGATATCTGTGATGATAACGAAGAAGAGATAGAGTTTATGTTAGCAGATGAACGCCAACTTTTCTTTATGATTAAGAAGAAATTAGCACCTGAATTTGGTGTTATTTTGAATTATGAAGAGAGATATTCTGATCTTTCACATAAAATTCTTGATGAGTTATATGAAGAAGATTTAATTCATTTTGATGTAACTGAAAATCGTATTAAAAATATTATTTACAATGCAATAACAGGTTTTATGGCTGATTCAAGTGAGATAGAAGATGCTGTTATGGATAAAATTCGTTCTTATAAAAAGAGATATATTCCAGGAACAGATGAGTTTGATATATTACATGAAAAAATTTACAGAGAAGAGATGTTAAAAAGGGGTATGGAGTAATGAGTATGAAAAAAGTATACATATATCTTGAAAATGGTACTTATCTTGAAGCAAAAAGTTTTGGTGCAGAGACGACATTAGTTGGTGAAATAGTATTTAACACTTCTTTAAGTGGTTACCAAGAGATAATGAGTGATCCATCTTATGCTGGGCAGTTTGTAACATTTACAATGCCTGAGATAGGAAATGTAGGTGTAAATGCTCAAGATATGGAGAGTAGTTCTGCACATGCTAAAGGTATGTTTGTTAGAAAATATCAAAAACGCTATTCAAGTTTTAGAGCAGAAGAGTCTTTAGCTGACTTTTTACTAAAACATAATGTAATGGGTATTTGCGATATAGACACGAGATATTTAACGAAAATGATTAGAGCTGAGGGTGCTATGATGATGGTAGCTTCTACTGAAATCAGTGATATAGCAGAGCTTAAAAAGATTTTAAGTGACTCTCCTCGTATTGAAGATGTCAATTATATCGAGCAAGTAAGTACAAAAGAAGCTTATAAACACACTACAAGTACATATAATGATAAAGCTGGATTTGAGTATGAAGAAGCACCTACTTCTCAAGCAAATATAGCTGTTATTGACTTTGGTGTTAAGCGTAATATACTAAATGAAATTGTAAGTGCTGGAATTAGTGTAGAAGTTATTCCAAATGACTTTAATGCTGATGATTTAATCACTCAATACAAAGAGAAAAGTATTGATGGTGTGTTTCTTTCAAATGGGCCAGGTGATCCTCTTGTACTTAAAAAAGAGCAGGCTCAAATCAAAAAATTAATTGATGCTAAAATACCTATGTTTGGTATCTGTTTAGGACATCAACTCTTATCTATTTCTCATGGATATGATACATTTAAACTTAAATTTGGTCATCATGGTGGAAATCATCCTGTAAAAAACACTCAAACTGGTTTAGTGGAAATTACAGCTCAAAATCATAACTATAATGTTCCTGATAACATTACAGATATTGCTACTGTAACACACACTAACCTTTTTGATGATACTATTGAAGGATTGTCTTACAATGATTCTCCGATATTTTCAGTACAACACCATCCTGAATCTTCACCAGGACCAAAAGAGAGTCGTTATATATTTAACGAGTTTTTAAGCCTTATAAAAAGATAGTTAATAGTGCTTTATAAGCATTATTAACACGAATATAAACAGACTACTTTCCTTAATCAAATCTAAACTTCTAAAAGTAAACAAAAAGATAATAAATTTAAGAATTTCCTTACAAATTAAGATAATTTAAACCATAAGATTGCTAATATACGATGTTAATTAGTTTAATAGAGATGTTAATATCATCTATTGAGCGTAATTGCTTTGAATCTTAAGGAGGCTATATATGGAGAATCGTCCATTAGAGTACGACTATACAGTTGCAAAGATGTTCATGCTAACAACAATCGTTTTAGGGATTGTTGGTATGTCTGTCGGTGTATTTATTGCGTTTGAGCTTGCATTTCCTGGCTTAAATACTGCTTTTGGTAGTGGTGTTGCAGAATACACAGCATTTGGTCGTCTTCGTCCATTGCATACTGACTCAGTTGCATTTGGTTTTACAGTAAGTGGTATATTTGCTACTTGGTATTATGTTGGTCAGAGGGTACTAAAAGTATCTATGGCAGAATCTAAATTTTTGATGTTTATCGGAAAATTACAATTTTGGTTATATGTAGTGGGTGTTGCTGCTGCTGTAGTTTCACTTTTTATGGGATATACATCTTCAAAAGAGTATGCAGAATTTGAATGGCCTGTAGATGTCGCTATCGTTGTTGTATGGGTACTATGGGGTGTTAGTATATTTGGTTTAATCGGTATTCGTCGTGAAAAATCATTATACATCTCAGTTTGGTATTATATTGCTACATTCTTAGGTGTGGCTATGCTTTACCTATTTAACAATATGGAAGTTCCAACTATGCTTGCAACATCTGCAGCAGGTGAATCTGGTATTGGTGATTGGTTCCATTCAGTTTCTATGTATGCTGGTACAAATGATGCACTAGTACAGTGGTGGTATGGACATAATGCGGTTGCATTTGTATTTACTGTGCCTATTATTGCAATGATTTACTATTTTTTACCAAAAGAATCAGGTCAAGCTATTTATTCTTATAAACTCTCTTTACTTTCATTTTGGGGTTTAATGTTTGTTTATCTTTGGGCTGGTGGTCACCACCTTCTTTTCTCAACTGTTCCTGATTGGATGCAAACTATGGGATCAATTTTCTCAATAGTGCTTATTCTTCCATCATGGGGTTCAGCGATCAATATGCTTCTTACAATGAAGGGCGAGTGGCAACAAGTTGCAGCTTCTCCATTAATTAAGTTTATGGTACTTGCTTCTACTTTCTATATGTTCTCAACACTAGAAGGTCCTATTCAAGCTATCAAATCTGTTAATGCAATTGCTCACTTTACTGACTGGATTGTTGGTCACGTACATGATGGTACTCTTGGTTGGGTTGGCTTTATGATTATTGCTGCACTTTACCATATGGCACCACGTGTATTTAAAAGAGAAATCTATTCTAAGTCATTAATGGCTTCACAATTTTGGATCCAAACTTTAGGTATCGTACTTTACTTTACTTCTATGTGGATTTCAGGTATTACTCAAGGTATGATGTGGCGTGCTCACGATGAGTATGGTAACTTAGCTTACTCATTTATTGATACTGTTGATGTTTTACACCCTTATTATGCACTTCGTGGTACTGGTGGATTATTATTCTTAGTTGGTTTCTTAATGTTTTCTTATAACATTTATAAAACTATGACATCTGGAAAAGCTTTAGAGCGAGAACCAGCTAACGCATCGCCTATGGGCGCTTAAGAAAGGGAGGATTTTATTATGTTTCATTGGTTAGAAAAAAACCCGTTCTTGTTTTCAGTAGGCGTATTTATAGTAATCGCTTTTGCTGGATTAATAGAAATTGTTCCAAACTTTGCTCAAGCATCTCGTCCTGTAATCGGGACTAAGCCTTACTCTACTTTAGAGTTAGCAGGTCGTCAAGTTTATATTAAAAATAGTTGTAATGCTTGTCATTCACAACTTATCCGTCCATTTAAATCAGAAACTGACCGTTATGGTCACTACTCTTTAAGTGGTGAGTATGCATATGACCGTCCATTTCTTTGGGGCTCAAAACGTACTGGTCCAGATTTACACCGTGTAGGTAACTATAGAACAACTGAGTGGCATGAAAATCACATGAAAGATCCTCAGTCTATTGTTCCTTCAACTATTATGCCTGCATATCCGTGGATGTTTACGAACAAAGCTGATATAGATACGGCATTTGCAGAACAATTAACTGTAAATCAGTTTTTTGCTGTACCATATAACAAACCTGTTCCTATGAAAGATGGGTCAACTAAAATTGTTAAAATGGGTAAATCTATTGCAGAAGCAAATGCTATTGCATTAGAAGAAGCAAAAGAAGTAGTGTCGCATATGAAAGATCAAGATGTTAAAGATGCAGTAGCACGTGGTGAGATTCCAGAGATTGTTGCTTTAATTGCATACTTAAATAGTCTTAAATAATAAGGGATTGTAGTGACTTTTAATGAATTTGCAGCGTATGGATATTTCTTTTTAATAGTGTTTTTGGTTATTGGGTCTTACTCTTATATATACCATTTATACAAGAACAGAAAAGATTCTTCTGGGGTTGATTATGAAAACTACAGTAATATGGTTTTAGATGATGATATAGATTCTACTCCGGTAAAATCTGTGTCAGATGAAAAAGAAAAATAGGAGAGATACATGAACAAGCTTTATGTTTGGGGAATTGTTATTGCGGCTGCTATGCTTGGTGCAACCTATGCAACTGTAGGTTACCAAAAGGGTGGTCTGAATGGCGATATTGTTAATAAGCTTGCCATTGCAGGTGCAGTTGCACTTGTAATTATTACAATTTTTGTTGTAATCAAGTATGTTCGTCAAATGCAAACTGATGTTGCAGAGGGTGAATTAGCAGATGAGTCTTGGGACGATATAGGTGAATATAAAAATCCAGTACCAATGGGTTGGGCGATTATATTTTTAGGTACAATGATTTGGGGTATGTGGTATTTCCTAGTAGGTTATCCAGTAAATGCATATTCTCAAATTGGTGAGTACAATGAAGATTCAGCTGCACATGAAGCTAAGTTTGAAAAGAAATATGCTGATATCAAAGGTGATGACCTTGTAGATATGGGTGAATCTGTTTACTTAGTAGAGTGTGTTGCATGTCATGGTCTTAATGCTGATGGTAACAACGAAGTTGATGCAGCAGATTTAAATGCTAGAATCTCTGAGAAAAGTGTTAAATACGTAATTAACCATGGTTCTAACAACCTTAAAACAGCTTTCCCTGGTGGTATGCCAGCTGGTATGGCTAGTGGTGCTGATGTAGATTTACTAGCTAAATATGTTGCTGGTGGATTAAAAGGTAAAAAACCTGCTGCATGGGCTACTTGTGCTGGTTGTCATGGTGATAATGGTAAAGGTATGGCTTATGTTGCTCCAGATATCGCTGATTGGAGTGCACCATTAATTATTGATGTTTTAAATGATGGTAAAGTTGGAGCTATAGGTAAAATGCCTGTTATGGATAGACTTAACAAAAAACAAAAAGAAGCTATTGCAGCATATGTAATGAGCTTAACTAAAGGAGAGTAACATGAACGAAAGTAGAAATGTTTGGGCTCTTAATGGTTTGACGGGTGGACTGATTGCTACAGCTTTATTATTATCTATATTAGCTGTATTAACTTATTTCGCTATGAGTGTGCAGACAGCAAACTCTCAAAACTATTATAAAATAGTAAATGAAAAATCAATTAAGATGTTTAGTACAGATACTGCTAAACATCTTGTTGATGTAAAGAAATAAGGAGTATTATTATGGAAAAAATTCTTTCTTGGGGCTTAGTTATTATGGCCGCATATACGCTTTATGCAGTGGTTACACCAAACCACTTGTTTGTGGGTTAGGAATTTCATTGAACTTTTTAACTAGAGGGCTTTTTGCCCTCATCCTTATCACACTATTACAATCACAATTATTTGCAGAATATTTATATAAAGATGAAATTATTCACAATCCTAAATTTGCTGAAGAGGTAAATACTTTGGGAAGTGAACTTTATAAAAAAAGTGGTATTTCACTCTATTTAGTAATGTTAGAGAAATTACCAGATGGTATGAATATGGTAGAGTATGAAAAGAGCTTATTAGCTACATTTAAGAAACCTACTATAGTAATGACATTTTCTGAAGAGAATAAAGCAGTTGATATATTGGCAAATGATAACTCTTTATATAAATATTTTGATAAAAAAGGTGTACTAAGTCCAGTTACATCAAATGTACAAGCATTTTTAATGGGTGTAATGTATGCAAAAAGTTGGGCTAACTTTAAAGATATTATGACTCATACTAATGGAACTATCTTACCCTTACTTGGAACGAAAGCCAAAAAATATGAGTTGATTGGGAAGTATTCAGGTTCAATGTTTAATGGTTATATTGATGTTGCACAACAGATAGCTAAACATAAAAATATAAAATTAGAACATGGATTTGGTGATTCAAATCAAAATACTTTATTGATAGTAAAATTATTATTCTATGGTTTTGTTTTATATGCTACTATTATGTATATAAAAAGATTAATTTATAAAAGAAGGCATAAAGATGAAACTTATAAAAAGTGGTAAATTGTGGCCTATTGCAATAGGTGGAGCAATAATTTTAGTATTTTGTTTTGCCGTAATAACTGTAGTTGTAACAGGTGAAGCAGATATACAAAAAAGCGATAACTATATGACTTATTATCAAGATGCAGATGCAAATGCAAATGATTATATTAAGGCAAAAATAGAATTTAGTAAAAAATATAAGATAGAATACCTAGGAAGAAAAGGTGCTATGATTAACTATAAAGTAAGTGATAAAATGGGTAAGCCTGTAGATAATGCTACAATGATTTTAGCTATCAGTCGTCCAGAAACAGAAATATATAATCAATCATTACATAATGTAAGTATATCAAATGGTATCTATACTTTTAAAGATGTAAAATTGCCTAAAGTTGGTCTTTGGAATCTTATTTTAAAAGTCAATGTTGGTAAAGATTATAGATTTTATAATCTTAAAATAGATACAAGAACTAAAAAGGTTAAAGAATTTCAATAGATGAATTCTAATTCAATAATCTTACCCTCAGCTCGTGCAATACGTCACGAGCAACTCAAACTTCAAGACAAATCACTTTTTTTACCAAACTACATAACGATGAGTGATTTTATCTCGAAGCTATGTCTAGTTCAAGGCTATAAGTTTATAGATGACGATAGTCGAGTTCTACTTCTTTTAGAAGCATCAGATTTTGATGGATTTTCTAAACTTCAAATTGAGAGAAGTTTTTTTACTTTTGTAAAAAATAGCTCTTATATATTTAAATTTTTTAGTGAACTAAGTGCTGAACTATATGATATTCAAAATTTACAATCAGCTGATCTGTATGGTGAGTATGAAGAGCATATAACAATCCTTACAGAACTTCATAAACGCTATAAAAAACTCTGCGATGATAAAAAATATCTGGATAAAATATTTTTACCTGAACTTTATGAGTTTAATGAAGCTTATGCATCCTTACATGAAAAAATTACTCTTAAAATTGATGGACACCTAACAAACTTTGAATTAGAACTTTTAGAAAAATCTACAAACTATACAGAAGTAGAACTTATCTTCACTACATCTGAGTTTAACACAAAAATGCAGAGTAAATTTCTCGATTTAGGGTATGAACTAGAAAGTGGGTATGAGTATAGACTCTCTCTTAATAGTAAAAAGATTATAGAGAAAAATAGAATTTTACAAAATAAAAACATTACTGCAAATAGTTTTAGTGAGACACTTCTTCAAGTCTCATTTGTAAAGAGTAAAATATATGAGTATATTCAAAAAGGTTACAAAGCTGAAAATATAGCTATAGTCTTACCAAATGAATCCAAGGCTCAACTGCTTCGTAGTTTTGATGAAAAATCAAATCTTAACTTTGCTATGGGAGAGCCTTTTAATGAATCACGGCTCTACAGAGAACTACATGCTACACTAGAGTTTATAGATACAGACTCCCAAGAGAATAGAGCAAGAGTTCAAAGATATGGAGAGCTTTTACTAGAGAAGATAAAGAGTGTTTTTTACAAAGAGAGCCATGAGATTGATTTTATCTCTTTTTTAGAAGAGCTTAAAGAGTTTTTTTCAACTAAAAGAGAGATAAAAATTTATGAAGAGGAGATTTTTAGTTTTAAAAAACTGCTACCCTTTATGAAAGATATGAGAATCAAATCTCTTTTAAACCTTTTTATGCAACGTTTAGCATCTCGTAGTTTAGATGATATACGAGGTGGTAAGATTACTATTTTAGGAGTTCTTGAGACAAGAAGTGTATCATTTGATGCTGTTATAATTTTAGACTTTGATGATAAAAATGTTCCTAAAAGAAGTGATAAAGATATGTTCTTAAACTCACAAGTTCGTATGGAAGCAGAACTACCAACGATGAGCGATAGAGAAAATCTTCAAAAACATTACTACAATATGCTAATTAACTCCTCTAAAGAGGTAGCTATATCTTTTGTAAATTCGGCAGATAGTAGCCCTTCAAGATTTTTAAAACAGCTTAAGATAGAGGTAGAAAATTTCCATGAAGAGAAAGATTTTGCAAATTTACTTTTTACTAAAGAGAGAAGAGTGGAGCATACATTTGTAGATAAAACTATAGAGTACTCATTTAAAGATATAAAACTCTCTAGTACAAGACTCAAAACATACTTAACTTGTAAAAGAAAGTACTATCATAAATATATTGAGCATTTAAATTCTCACAATATCCCAAAAGATATGCCACAAGAGTTTGAGATAGGAAATAGTGTTCACCTAGCACTTAAAGAACTCTACTCAAATCAGAACTCTTATGATGATGCTTATGCTCTTAAGAGGGATTTGGATAGAGAGTTGGATGCTGTATGTGGAAAAAGTGAACTTGATGAGTATCTTATTGCTATGCAGAAGAGACGATTGGGTAGTTTTAGTGAGGTAGAAGTCGCAAGGTTTGCTGAGGGCTGGGAAGTAGTAGCAACTGAGGAGTTTTTTGAAGCACCATTTAAAGGTATAACACTCATTGGTCAGATAGATAGAGTAGATAAACGCCAAACAGATGTGGAAGTTTTAGACTACAAAACAGGCTCTTATACTCTCTATAATAAAAACAATTTTACAGAGGCTACTGATTTTCAACTAGAGTTTTACTATCTACTAGCTCAGGGATTAGGGCATGTATCTTCATGTGGCTTTTATGATTTAAAAGAGTCAAAAATTATCCCTGAGAGTTTTTTAAATGAAAAGTTAGAGATTTTAGGTTCACATATCAAAGATCTTCTCTCTCTTGAAACAGTCGATACAAAACAGTGTGAAGATGAGAAAAATTGTCTTTATTGTGAGTATAAGATAATGTGTGGGAGAGTATAGTGGCATTTAAAGATAACCTAGCCTATGAGGCGAGTGCAGGGAGTGGAAAGACTTTTATGCTTGTTGTTCGCTACCTGAGTTTACTTTTTAAGGGAGCTGAGGCTTCTAAAATACTAGCACTTACCTTTACAAACAAGGCAGCTCGTGAGATGAGTGAGCGAGTTGTTGAAACACTAGAAGATCTGCAAAATCGTGGGGAACTAGATGTTATTGTAGTTGAGAGTGGCTTTAGTCGTGAAGATATCTTATCTCGTCGTGCTGAGATTTTAGCTGAGTTTTTAAACGCCAACACGAAGATAATGACTATAGATAGCTTCTTTACACAGATACTTCGTAAATTTTCGCTCTATGCCTCTTTGATGCCAGACTTTTCAACTTTTGCTTCTCAACATGAGCTTAAACTGATGTCAAGATTTTTAAAAGAGGTGAGTGTTGCAAACAAACGCGATGTTCTTATAGACCTCTCTTTAGAGTCTAAAAAAAGAGTGGGGGATATCTTTACACTTTTAGATGAGTTTTACATCAAAAAAGAGGAACTCTCAACTCTGAAGTTCTCAAAAGTAGATACTGAGAGTATGAAAGAGAGAGCTATGTCTGCTCTTCATGATTTGCAAACTATTGTTGCAGGATGTAAGGGAGCTTCAGCGTCACTTATCAAAGCGGTAAACGCTGAGAGTTTTGAAGAGTTAAAAGAGAAGTCATGGATAGTAAAAGAGTCTCTGGAGTACTGGGTCTTTAAAAAGTGTTTTACTCTTGAGATGAACTCAGCTCTACATATCATTCAAGAG
>Ga0256837_1002254_pt1 | contig 12174 bp, 13 predicted proteins | sample 4562384metaG_FD_185976 | JGI IMG/M metagenome (GOLD analysis project Ga0256837, IMG submission 185976) | Hydrothermal vent microbial communities from Guaymas Basin, Mexico - 4561-384 | ecosystem: Environmental > Aquatic > Marine > Hydrothermal vents | place: Mexico: Guaymas Basin | collected... | reverse complement strand
TTCTTAGGTGCTGGTATTTGGGGATTTTTCCACACACTACCACAAGTAAACCTTTATACTCACGGTACACAGTTTACTTCAGCACACGGTCACCTTGCATTCTTCGGTGCGTATGCAACTATCCTTGTAGGTATGATGTATATTGCAGTACAAGGTACAAACGGTATTAAAGTGATGAACCATACAAAAGCTTCTATCTGGGGTGTAAGTATGATTACAAGTGGTGTTGTCGGTATGACAGTAGCACTGACAATTGCTGGATATGTTCAAGTTCTCGTATCTCGTGCTCAAATGGGTGCTACATGGGCAGCATATTTTGATGGTCAAAGCGGTCTGTGGTTTACGCAGGCAATGGATTGGAGACTTATTATGGGTGTTGTAACATTCATAGGTTTCATTTTCCTTGCTAAAGATTTACTTACAACTGGTAAAAGTCCAGTTCACGAAAGATAAGGAGAGAAGATGTTTGAACCATTTACAGATGTTGTGCCTAGCTTTTTTGGTTGGCTCAACCAAGGTCCTTTAACGTTAACAATTTTTCTTCACACAGTGATAGTACTTCCAATGATTTGGATTTACTTCCAAGAGAAAAAGCGTTTAGAAAACGAGAATTAGTGGTATGCCTCCATTGGGGGCGTGCTTCATCTTTATTTTAGTAAGGAGAAATAAAATGAGATTCAATAAATTAGTAATGTCAGTTGCAGCTCTTGCAGTTGTAAGTTCAGGTCTTTTTGCAGGTACATCTAACATGGATGTTGAGAAAGTATTTGAAAAAGAGTGTCAGGGATGTCACGGTCCAAACCATGAAGGTGGTGTTGGTTCTGATTTACGTCCAAAAGTTATTTCAAAGAAAAACGCATATATGCTTGCTGAGACTATTTTAAATGGTCGTGCTGGTACTGCTATGCCTCAGTTTAAAGAGTCATTTACTAAAGCTGATGCAGATAAAATGGTTGATTATCTTCAACATTTTAAGGGTAAGAAAATTGAAGTTCTTACTTTAGAGAATGTAAAAAAAGGTTGGAAAAAACTTAACGACAGAATGAAGTTTTTGAAGAAATATCCACATCCAGCTGATGTAAAAGCAAACACAGATATCTGTTTCGTAACAGAACGTGATGCTGCTCGTGTTGTTTTCATCGATGGTACAAGTGGTAAAATTCTTTCAAAACACCCAGCTGGATTTGCTGTTCACGTAACAGTAACAAATAAACGTCAACCACGTTACGCTTACTCTATCAGCCGTTCAGGTCTAGTAACAATGTTTGACCTAAACACTCCAGGTCAACAAAAAATCGCTGAATGTCAAGTAGGTTCTGAGTCACGTGGTCTAGCAGTTTCACCAGATGGTAAATACCTCATGGCAGGAAACTATGTTCCAGGTGGTGCAGTACTTATGGATGCTATGACACTTGAACCACTTAAAGTGTATCCAACATCAAGTGTTATTGATACTGAAGGTAACATTGGTTCATCTCGTGTAGCTGGTATTTTTGATACTCCGTATGGTCCATATATCGCATTTGCACTGAAAGATGCAGGGCATGTTTACATTGTAGATTACTCTAAACCAGATTTCCCAATCGTTGGTGATATTCCAAACATTGGTAAGATCTTACATGATGGTCTTTTAAATGAAGGTGATGAGTTTGGTCGTTACCTATTTATCGCATCTCAAGGTTCAGATGTAATGGGTGTTGTTGACTTTAAAACTAAATCTTTAGTTGCTAAAGTATATACTGGTCCTGGTTCTAAGCCACACCCAGGTCAAGGTTCATCTTGGTATAACGAAAAATATGGTCAACTTTTTGCAACTGATAGCATGAATGTTGGTAATGTAGTTATCTGGGATAAAAACTGGAATGTTGTGAAAAATGTAAGAACTGCAGGTGGTGGTTTATTTGTTGGTACAAGTGAACATACACCATTTATCTGGGCAGATAACGTTTTAGGTGGTCCAGCAAACTGGAACAAAGTACACTTAATCAACAAACAAACTTTAGAGGTTGATAGAGTCCTTACTGTGGGTACAAAACGTGGTACAATTAAAGATCCAGTAACACATAAAACTCTTTATAGTTGGAAAGTACCAACTGTTAAAGATAAAAATGGTAAAGCTGTAATCCCTAGAATCTTACATGCTGAACCTGCAAATCACGGTCACTGGACTATGATTTCTGAGTGGAATGCTGGTCGTATCGGTATTTACGAAGCTAAAACTGGTAAATTTGTTAAATACATTAAAGGTTTAACAACTCCGACATTTACTTACTCTATTGAGCATCGCCAAACTATTCCTGGTGCTTAAAAACTTTTTTCTCCCTTCTGGGAGAAATCTCTCTTCTTTTTTTAACTTCTACTTTCTTGATACACACCAACTATTTTTTCATAACTACAACTTATAATATAATATTTTTCTAAAGAAACAAATTTTTCCCTGTTTTCTTGGTTTATAAGCGAAAATTCAAGCTAGATTTTGCTACAATATAACTAGTTTTGATTATTAATAGAAAGAAAAATTATGAAAAAAATTGCTATAATATTATTACTTATAACATGTACATCACAAGCTCAAAAGCTTGATGGAAAGAAAGTATTTGAAACATACTGTTGGGGATGCCACCATCAAACAGCGGTCGCTTTTGGTCCACCATTTAGTGAAATAGCATCCAAAAGAACAAAAGCTGAGATTATGGCTTATATTATTTCCCCAAAATCTATGTATAAAAAATTTGGATACAAACGTAGTGTAATGACACAACTAGATCTCAATGATGATGAACTTGATGCCATCTCAGATTATGTCTTAAAACAAAAAGGAAAATAATGTTTAGACTCTCAAACCTCATAGCTTCAGTTGTAGAAGACAAAAAAGAGCGTATTTTAGATGGAAGTATTGCTATTTGGAACTTTACCAATCGATGTAACCTTTCATGTTTGCATTGCTATTCAAAATCAACACTTGATGAAGTTGATACGCTAACAACTAAACAAATTAAAAAAACTATTTTAGAGATGAAAGAAAATGGGGTCAAGTTTATCATCTTCTCAGGTGGAGAACCTTTAACACGCAAGGATCTCTTTGAAATTGCAGAGTTTTGTAAAGAAAACGGCATTATCACCTATCTCTCAAGTAATGGGCTTTATTTTACAAAAAGCAATATTAAAAAAATCACTGATACTTTCAACTATGTTGGGGTAAGCATAGATGGTGATGAAGCGACTCACGACTATTTTCGTGGTCTCAAAGGTGCTTTTAGAGAAACACTCAAAGCTGTACTTTTAGCGAATGAAACAGGATCAAAAGTAGGTATTAGATTCACTATGACAAAAGATACTATCGATTCGTTAGAGTATATCTTTGATTTGGCAGAAAAACACAACATTTCTAAAATCTATGTATCTCATTTGGTGTACTCTGGACGTGGACTAGACAACTTAAAAATGGACCTTACCAAAGAGCAGCGACGTAAAGCGGTTGCATTTATTTTAGACAAAGCATTTGAGTACTATGAGAGCGGTCGTGATATAGAGATAGTCACAGGGAACATGGAGATGGATGCTATTTTACTTCTTGAGAAATTTGGACAAAAATATCCAGAACTTAAAGAAAAAATGCGTGATAGACTTGTAAAGTGGGGTGGTAACTCTGCAGGACGCAAACTTTTAAATATCAACTCAGAAGGGGAAGTAAGACCCGATCCGTTTTTTCCAAAAGTTGTTGGCAATATTATCCATCAAGATTTTGGTGATATCTGGCAAAGTGGAGAGCTTCTTGAGGCATTGCGTGTTCATCCAAGAAAACAGATTTCAGGTATTTGCAGCGAATGTAAACAGATAGATATATGTAATGGAGGCAGTCGTGCTCGTGCTTATGCCATCAGTGGCGATCTTTGGGCAGAAGATCCATCATGTTATTTAACACAAGAAGAAAGAGAGAATAAACTATGATAAAAAAACTACTTTTAGGTGCTAGTGTAGCAATCTTCCTCTATACACCACTGAGTGCAAAAGAGAAAATATTTGTTGTTGAACGCGAAAGCAGTTCTTTAGCTGTTTTAGAGCATGATCTTCCAAAATCGCATATGAAAGATATGCACAATATGAATCATGGTGTTGTCAAATTTTATGAAAATGACGGTTATCTTATTTCACGTGATGGTTATATCGTAAAGTTCGATCCTAGAACTCAAAAAGTTTTAAAAGAGTACAAAACAAGTAAAAGTGCCATAGGTTTTGTCATAGACAAACACTATGTGGCAGTTGCTAATTATGATGACAAAAGTGTGGATATTTTAGACAGAGATCTCAATCCCATAAAAAAATTTGTTACAGGATCAAAAAATGTAGGCATTAAAACCTATAAAAACTATCTTATCTTTGCACAGATGGATAATGATAAGATCACTGTTTTACGGGATAAGAACAATGGTGAAAAAATTCCAGACTTTGAAATCTATAAAGAGTTTGACAATGTAGGTGTTATGCCTTTTGATGCTATGATAAAAGACAACAACTACATCGTTGGTTTTTTTCAAAGCCCATTCTTTGGAGTTGTTAATCTCAATACTATGAAGTATAAAAAGATCAATATTCTTCTAGGTAACAGACAACCTGTTTTAAAAGTACCACATTTTGGTTTCTGGTCTATTGGTGGTGGATATGTTTTCATACCAGCGGTAGGTGATAATGAAGTGTTAGTTTATACACCAGATTTTAAGTTTGTAAAGAACATCAAAACAGAGGGGCTTCCAGTATTTACATCACTCTCCCCTGACAAGCGATACTTGGCAGTGACCTTTAGTGGGAAAAAATTTCCTGTTATCCAGATTATTGATACCAAAACACTTAAAATAATTAAAAGATTTGAATTTGATGGTAAAGTACTTCATGTACGCTGGTCAAGTGAAGAACCAAAGCTTTACGTTTCAGTTAACGATTCAAACAAAGTTGCAGTTATTAACACAAAAGGATGGTGGTTACAAAAAGAGATTTTTACTATTAAAAAACCATCAGGTATTTTCATTTACAAGGAGACAAAATAATGGGTAATGTATATTTAACAGGAGCAGGTCCTGGAGATGTAGAGCTTTTAACACTCAAAGCTCACAGAGTTATTACAGAAGCAGACGTTATCATTTACGACCGTTTGGCAAACCCTGAAATTTTAGAGATGGCAAAAAATGGGTGTGAATTTGTTTATGTAGGCAAAGAGGATGGACGCCATACGCTCCCTCAAGATGAGATTAATGAGGTAATCTACCAAAATGCACTTAAATATGAAAATGTTGTACGTCTTAAAGGTGGAGACCCGTTTGTTTTTGGACGTGGTGGTGAAGAGGGAGCATACCTTAAAGAACGAGGTGTCAGTTTTGAGATTATCCCAGGGATCACATCTGCCATCAGTGTGCCAGCTTATGCAGGCATACCTGTGACACATCGGGGAGTGGCGGTGAGTTTTCGTGTTGTGACAGGACACGAATCACCAAAGAAAAAAGAGTCACAAATACCTTGGGAGAACTTTAAAACCAATGATACCATCATCTTTTTAATGGGGCTTCATAATCTTCAAAAGATATCTTCTAAATTGATTGAGATTGGAAAACCGACAGATTATCCGTGTGCGGTTATTTCCAAAGGAACAACAAAAGAGCAACAAGTTGTTGTTGGTACTTTAGAGGATATCACTCAAAAAGCAAAAGACCTCCCAACCCCTGCACTGATAGTTGTTGGAGAGGTTGTAAAACTAAGAGAACAACTTGAATGGTTTGCTAATAGCTAGAGAGGTTATAGTCTCTCCATAAAATTTGTGCTTCACCATAACCATTATCTATCGCTTTCTTTGCGTAGGTTTTGGCGGTGGTAAAATCTCCTTTTTCCACATATATCTCAGCTAAGAGATAATTAGCTTCCATATCACCATTTTTGACATTTTTTTCAAGCCACTCAATAGCCTTGTCAAAGTCTAGAAGTTGCATATAGATACGTCCAACATTAACAACTGCTTTTTGGTAACCTGCTTTTGCGGACTTTTCTAAAAGTTGTGCTGATTTTGTCACATTTTGCTCCACTCCATCACCCATATAATACATTAATGCCAAATTATACTGTGCTTCAGAACTTCCCTCATCTGCTGCTTTATTTAACAATGTAAATGCTTTATTTTTATCTTGTTTTACACCTTGACCAAGAAGATATTTCATCCCTTCATCAAAAGTTTTGAGTGTATCGTTTCCATACAAAAGAGTTCCAAGAACCACCAAAACAACAAATATTTTTTTCATAATCCCTCCTTACACATAATATAATAATATTGAAAGTGTCAATGCAAACAAGAAAGTCACTCCAACCATAACAGCTCTTTTTTGCGACTCTTGTATATGGTATTTTTTTTCTAAAAACTCACTAGCCTTTATCCCTGGATAAATACTAAATAAAAACATTGGAAAGGTCATTACCAAAATGATAACAATATCGTGTGAAGTCATAAAATTCCTATAAATTCAAATTATCTTTATGATAATTATTATATCATATAAACTATTTTAACAAGCATTTCGGAAGGGGAAATAATGAAAAAAATACTAATCTCAACAATGACTGTTGTACTTGGTAGCACACTATTTTTTAGTGGCTGTGCTACACACACAACTGGTGTATCGGAAGATGCAAAAACAGCGGGTTATACCCACTTACAAAAACATATGCCGCTCAAAGAGGTCCACAAAATCATCAAAGAAGCTGGAGAGAGAGATGGATGGAGAATGACAGAGTTTAAAGAAAATGCAATCATTGCAGAAAAAACGGATGATGGAGACACTACAGCAGTAACTGTCAATTTTTCCAACACCTATTTTAATATCATTCCACCAAACAGTGATCTACAAGATGCTATAGAGGATGCTATAGAAGATAGCACTAAAGAGTAATAATATTTACATTCTTTTGATACACTCTTTGTAAAAAGAGGGTATTAATGGATTTTTTTAAATATATTCACGCAGTTGGAACTGGTCCTAAAGGGAATCGTGATTTAAGTTTTGATGAAGCAAAAGATATGATGTATCAGATTTTAAATCAAAGTGTTCCCTCAGAACAGACTGCTGCTTTTTTACTTGGCTGGAGACTCAAACCTGAAACTGTTGAAGAGTTTCGCGGTGCTATTGAAGCGTGTGATACTTACATTACACCACAAAAAATCCCTTATTCCATCGAATTAGGCTACCCATTTGATGGCAAAGTAAAAAACCCTTATATCTTTCCGCTCGTAGCAAAAGAGCTACAAAAAACAGATCTCAACATCGTTATTATCGGAGATGAAAGACAGCCCGCAAAAGGTGGTATCACAACAAAAGAGGTATGTACACATATTGATTTAAGTGACAATACATACTATTTTGATCGTGCCGATTTTTTTCCACAAATGCATAATCTAACAGAGATTCGTAATAAATTAGGGCTAAGAAGTGCTTTTAACACCATAGAAAAACTCCCTCGCATAGCACAAAGTGAATTTGCCATCACAGGAGTATTTCATAAACCTTATGTCAAAAAATATGTAGAGATCTTTAGTGACAGATACAAGCGATTTGCACTTATTCAAGGCAATGAAGGAACACCTGAACTCTTTTCAAAAGGGAGACTTTGGATTGCTGAGGGTGATCATGTTGATGAGTATATTATCAATCCTGAATATTATGGTATCGATTATAAAAAATCATGGGAGAAAATCAGTTTTGAAGAATCTCTTGAACAACTCCAAAATCCAAGTGATGCTTACTTAAAACTTGCACGTCTTAATGCTGCTGTCTATCTTTTTGTAACGCAAAAGTACAACTCGATTGATGAGGCTTTTGAAGCACTCAACTAACTACTACTTTAAACACTTCAGTAATTTTGAGACTTCTATCTCCCCTTGGAGTGTGTCACATACAAAAAGTTCTTCATTATTTAGAAAAAAAACAGCAGGATATACTTCAGAGTAAAGCATCTCTATAGGGTAGGTCTCTTTTTGGTCTTGCACCACAACAACAAAATAGCCTCTCTCATGCAAGTGTGCATTCACTTCACTGTTTTGCATGAGTTTAAGAAGCTCTTTATTACACTCACTACAACCCTTTTGCGTTATAAACACCACTAAAATCTTCTTTGTTTTTAAAGCTTTTTGATGTGCACTCTCATAAGAACTCTCAATCTGCAATGCAAATAAAACCACTCCCAACATACAAAACAGCAACACTTTACTCAGCATACTCTTTCTCCACCTCAACAAGTGTTACAACAGGAGGATCAGGCAGTTGAGGATAGGTAACTTTGACAATATCTGTTACCCATTGAGGATAGATTCTAAACTGCAATCTTACACGAACACGCAACGGATACAAGCTTTTAGGAGGCAGTTTAAAACTATGTTGCACCCTTTTACCAGCAGGAATGGTTGAGTCTTCTAAAAGAGTTTCATAACGCCAGAAAAAGAGTCCAACTTCTTTGCCATCTTTATCTCCAAACACTTTTTTAAACATAACACTTCCCTGCTCTACATTACCACTTTCATCTAACTTCCCACTGCTAAAAACTATATCACCATTCTTATCTAACACAGTTATTTCTAACCATAGCTCTCTAAAATCAGCTACTCCAGTTGGAAGATTATGCCCTGCTGCTACATTGGTGATACCAACACGCAACTCATTGTTTTGTAGGGTTACATCAAGTTTAGCAGCCTGTCGTAAAAGTTGTAGAGATTGATCTTCATTTATTTTACTTTTAAGTCCATTCAAAAAGTGGTTGCCACCCGTAAAATAGTGGGTCTTGATATCTTGTTTTTGTACTCCACCTGTTGTAACACGTCCAGATTTTTGCACAAATTCTCCATCTTTGAGAGTTTTCATATGACAATCTATACATGTTTTGTGTTTTTGTGGCTCTTTTGGGTTGTTAAAAGGGGAATTTTTCCATTGTTCATAGGTTGACACCACAACTTTAGCGTTATGAGGTAAAAACTCATTATGACACGCAGCACAATACTCACTCTTTTTATACAAAGGATCCATATACTCCTCTTTATGTTGTGTCGGTTTGGCATTGATAAGCTTGTTGCTTATCCACCGTTTAACACCCTGTGTGCTCTCTTCGTACAAATATTTTTTCCGCAAGGAGAGTGCCAAATGGTAAGAACTGTTTCCTTTTGTATCTGTTTGTACTATACGGTGACACGCAACGCAGGAGACTCCTTGTTCTACCCTGTTTGGATGTTGTTTGTAACTTTGAACAAGATTTGCAGAGTCTTTGACAAAAAGTGGGTCTGGCATCGTATTGTCATCCATAAAATGTGTTGTTCTTTTTTGTTTCGTTGTTACAGCACTTGGATTATGACATCCCATACACCACTGTCGAAACTCTACACCCCTATCCATACCTGCCAAGTTCTCAAGTACCATATAGTAAGGGTTTGAATCAGCCAAATGGCGATGGTTTGAGTTTGCCCACTGCTGAAATATCAAAGGGTGGCATTCTTTACAACTCACAGAGTGTGTCCAATCCTCTCTGTGGTATCTTGAGAGATTATTCTCCAAAGTGATATTTGTCAAAGGTTCTTTGGTATCACTGTAAGCCAAAATCGGCATCAATATACCAACAAGCATCATACTGTGTATAAAAGTACGAGAAAACAAAACCCCTTTAATATGCCAAAGAAATACCACGATAAAGAAATATGTTGTGTATAAATGGATATAAAAAGCACCCTCTCCTATGATATCTCCACCTCTGCGACCAACCAATGCCAAATAAATACCGCTGCTTATCAATAAAACAAAAGCAAGACCAAACAACATACCACTCAAGCTTCTATGTTTTCGCATATACATACTCTCTTTTATATGTTTGAACAAAAACGGTATTACAAATAAAATACTCACAAGAAAAGAGAGAAAAATATGTAAAAACTCAACCACCCTCCAAAGAGACCATGGCAAAGCTACCATATCAATAAGTACAAGACCAGTAACAACCATAAGAAAAATATCCAAATATATATATGTGATTTTCATCGTAACTCCTCATACTCCACAACTTCCCCCTCCAAAGACTCAAAAAAAGCAACAATCTCATCTATCTGCGTTTCACTTAGCTCAACTGAGAGCTGATATTTTCCCATAATGTAAATAGCTTCCCGCAAATCAAAAACTGCACCATTGTGAAAATAGGGAGAAGTCTTTGTCACATTTCGAAGAATGGGAACTCGAAAGAGCTGTTTTTGCTCTTTTCCTAAAAATCCCCCTTTATTTTTAAAAGGGTAACGCCGGTATTCTTGAAAATTAAAATCAAAACTAGCAACATCACGTCCAATATTTTCCTTACTGAAACTTCCAGTTACATTGATAATATAGTTATAGTTGCGTGTTGGAAACTTCTGTATTGTTTGTCCCCCAACTGTAATGCCTGTATGACACCCTTTGCATCCAAGCTCTATAAAGTTTCTAAACCCTCTTTTTGCCTCTTGGCTCATAGCATCATTATCACCCTCTAAAAATCTGTCATAGGCACTGCGTGTTACAAGTGTTTTTATGTAACTATCAAGTGCTTTTAGCACATTTTCAAAGGTGAGACCATTTTCAAAAACTTCTTGAAACCTATGTCGATACTCTTGTTGATTCTGTAGTCTCAACAGCACTTCATCTTGAGTCATCCCCATAATCTCAGAATCTGTAATCATCTCCTTGATACTCTCCAATGAAGATCGAAGTGAGCCATCCCACATCTGGTACTTTGCCAAAGAAGCATTAAGGATAGTCAATGTATTGAGATGATGCTTTATAATCTCCCCTTTGTAGCCTATAGCACTTGAGAGCCTGTCACTTCCACTTTGATCTTTTATATGACACACCATACAATCGGTCTTGTTTTGATGATGCATTAAGTCATCTAAAAACTGTTGCGTGTTATGGGGATCTTTTCCCAACATATGACAAGTTGCACAACTGAGTTGCTTATTGGAAGAAAGAAGTGTATCAAAATAGAGTTGTTTCCCTAAGGCTATTTTTTTGGGAGTTAGAGAGTTGTTTGTATCTTTATAAAGTTTTGCCAAAGAGGTGAAATCTTTTGGAATAGGTTTCATACCACGACCCAGCGCCATCTCTCGTAGTTGCGTGTCGCTGTAGATGTTTTTTTCTCTATGGGGCATTATATAAGGTAAAATATTGATCCATACAACAATAATAACCAAGGCAAGTAGAGTCAAACGCAACATACAAACTCCTTCTTTAAAAATAGAGTATGTTTAGTTTACGGCAAATACAAATGAAATGCAACAATTTTTTAGCACAAAAAGAATTTTCTTTTAGCACTAGCGGGATTTTTTTAAAAGCTCCTTGGGATAAACCCCGTAATGTTGAAAAAAAAGTTTTGAGAAATGTCCCTGATGCTTATACCCAACCGCCTTGGTAATTTCACCAATATTGAGGTTCTCTTCTTTTAAAAGAAGATTTGCGTGTTCAAGACGTAATTTTTGGATGTAGCTGTATATGGTTGTTTTATACCTTTTTTTAAAAACAGCTTTGAGTTTTGTAGTGTTGGTTGCACATAAATGTGCCAATACTTCGATGGTTGGAGGGTTTACAAAGCTTTTGAGTAAAATCTCTTTTGCAGATTTGGAGATACATATCTCATCATCATCAAGTAAAGTATCTTCTATCTCAAGCAACTGAAGTCTGTGAATAAGAAAAGACAAAATATGTTGTTCACAAATGATTCCGTTCATATATGCACTCTTTTGCGTTTGCAAAATCTTCTCGATAATATACAAACTCATAGCATCAATTTTCTCAACATCTATAAGCTCACACGAGATATCAGTTTGCAATAAAGCATATAAATGATTTATCACCTCATTTTTTTGATCACTTAAATAGCGTTTGAGAATAAAATCAGCCACACATAAAACAAAAACATTTACCTTTTTATCATCTTGTGTTGTAAGTTCAATATCTTGTTTGGATGAAAGAAGCATTGAGATAGAGTTCTCCCCTAACACGCAATGCTTTTGGACACTTTTATCAAAAACACCGATACTACCCTCTTTCACAACAGCTATCACCATCATTCTATCAAGGTTTTTCATAGAAAATGTTTGTGCCTCAGAGAGTTGGACATCTAAAAACACAACCCCATTAG
>Ga0256837_1002253_pt1 | contig 12175 bp, 12 predicted proteins | sample 4562384metaG_FD_185976 | JGI IMG/M metagenome (GOLD analysis project Ga0256837, IMG submission 185976) | Hydrothermal vent microbial communities from Guaymas Basin, Mexico - 4561-384 | ecosystem: Environmental > Aquatic > Marine > Hydrothermal vents | place: Mexico: Guaymas Basin | collected... | reverse complement strand
AAGATAATGATTCTTTTAAAAGCTAATGTAAAAAGTGTCTTTTACCTGAAAAATATAAAGCCATACCAAACTCATTAGCAGCTTCAATTATCTCTTCATCTCTTATGCTTCCACCTGGTTCTATTACACATTTTACACCAGCTTCTTGTGCTGCATCAATAGAATCTCTAAATGGGAAAAATGCTTCACTAGCAAGTACTGAACCACTTACATCTATTCCTAAATCTTCTGCTTTTCGTAAAGCTGCTTTTGCAGCATCTACACGACTAGTCATACCCATACCAACAGCAACCATAGCTGAGTTTTTAACATATACTACACAGTTTGATTTTGTTAAAGAAGCTAGTTTATAAGCTATCTCCATATCTTTTTGCTCTTGAGTAGATGCTTCTCTTTTTGATTTTAATTCTGATTTAGATACTTCATCATCTTCAACTTTATCACTATCTTGATAAACAAATCCACCATCTACAATTTTAAAATTGTGCGCATCATTTGATAATTCAAGTTTTTTAGTACCTTGTTTGAATAGTTTAATTCTTTTCTTTTTATTTAACTCTTTTTCTGCATCAGCAGTAAAATCAGCTGCATAAACTACTTCTAGAAAAATTTCATTCATCTTCACTGCAAGATCTAAATCAACTATACCGTTAACAGCAACTACACCACCAAAAGCAGATATTGGATCACATTTTAAAGCTTCATTATAGCTTTCTAATAGAGTCTCTTTTATCGCAAATCCACATGGATTACCATGTTTTACAATACATACAGCATTATCATCTCCAAAAGCACCTGCAATTTTAGCAGCTCCACTTATATCGCCCATATTATTGAAACTTGCTTCACCTTTTAAAGTGATAAATTTATTTGAAAGGTGTTTGTCAAACTCGTATAATGCACCTTTTTGATGTGGATTTTCCCCATATCTTGTATCAAATACTTTTTCACCAATAATAAATTGTTTATTACCCATTCCACCATTAAATCTTTTGTTCATATAGTTAGCAATCATACTATCATATGCAGCAGTATGTTCATATGCTTTTATCATTAAATCTCTTCTAAATTCAAAAGTATTAGTGTTGTTCTTAAGATTATTTAAAACTAAATCATAATCAACTACATCAGTAACGATGATAACACTATCATGATTTTTTGCAGCAGATCTAACCATCGCAGGACCACCAATATCAATGTTTTCAATAATCACTTCATAATCATCTGTAGATTCAATAGCATTTTTAAATGGATATAAGTTTACACAAACTAAGTCAATACCTTCTACACCTAACTCTTTAGCTTCATCAATATGAGATTGTTTATCTCTTCTATGTAAAATACCACCATGAATATAAGGATTTAAAGTTTTAACTCTACCCTCAAAACATTCTGGAAATTTAGTAACTTCATTTGCTTCAATTACTGCTATTCCTGATTCTTGTAATTTTTTATATGTTCCACCAGTTGAAATTATCTCGTATCCTAAAGATACTAGTTCTTTAGCAAAATTTTCAACTCCACTTTTATCACTTACACTTATCAATGCTCTCAATTTTTTTCCTTAATGATTAATTATATTCGCGATTATACTATAAATTTTATAAAATATCATCCACCAGTTTCATAAAATGCTCTATTTGAACTATCTTCACTTCCCCATTTATTTTTTTCTGGTTTATTTTGTAATACTTTTTTTAGTATATTTGATGCTTCTTTTATATCTTTGGCTTTAATTGCATCTGCTATACTTAAAGCATCTTCAAAATATAAGCATGGGATAAGATAACCCTCTGCAGTTATTCTTATTCGATTACAATCTGAACAAAAGTCATCTAAATGTGGTTCAATAATACCAAATTTATAACCATCATCTAAAAAATAATTTTGAGAGGGAGAACTACCTTCTCTTTCACCTTTTGTGATATTATATTTTTGTTTAATTATATTTTGAATCTCTTGTGAATTTAGTCCTGATTTTACATTTGCATGTGAATTTTCCATATACTCTATAAATCTTATCTCGTAGCCTTTATTTTTACAATGTTCAAGTAGATCAATAAGTTCTGTATCATTTATATCTTTAAGTGGTACACAATTTATTTTTATTTTTATACCAACCTCTTGTGCTTTATCTATTCCTCTTAAAACTTTTGCTAAAACATCTTTTTGTGCTATATGGTGAGCTACTTCTGGTTTTAAACTATCAAGTGAGATATTTAATCTTTTAAGTCCTGCATCTTTTAGAGCTTGTGCAGATTCTTCTAATAAAAAAGCATTAGTAGTAATTGCAAGATCAATATCAGGAGCATAATTAGAGATCATTTTAACAAATTTATCTAAGCCATGACGAAGAAGAGGCTCACCGCCAGTTAGTCTGATTTTAGTTATCCCCTCATCTATACTCACCTTGATAAATTCAAACATATCTTCGTAAGATAATAAGTTTTCATGTGGTACCCAAGAGAAAGGTTTCTCTGGCATACAATATTGACATCTAAAGTTACATCTCTCAGTAACAGAAACTCTAAGATAATTTACTACTCTATTATGACCATCTATTAACATATGTTTTCTTTCATTTAATTGTATTTTACAAAAGGATAGTATAAAATAGCTTACAGTTTATTAATTCAAAGGAAAAATGTGAATATAAACAATATTATAAAATCAATAGATTTTTTTAGTTTATTAGATGATAAACAAGTAGAATACTTGTCTGATATTTCAATAGTTAGAAGTTTTTCAAAAGATACTATTATATATTATGAGAGTGATATAGACTACTCTTTGCAATTTTTGGTTAACGGTTTAATCAAAATATATAAAATTGATAAACATGATAATGAGATATTTTTATATTATATTTATGAAAAGAATATGATTTCAGAGTTGACATCTATAGATAGTGAATCTATATATTGTTTTTCAAATGCCTCTTTTGTTCAAGAGGGTTCAATATTATCTATAAATTTTAAAAAATTTAAAGAGTATTTTTTAGATTCAGGAATATTGGCATCAAATTTTATAAAAGAGATATTACAAAAATCACATCAATTACAATGTATAATCAATAGAGAATTGGTTTTTGATGCGACAGCAAAAGTTGCACATATGATTTATACTGATTTAGATATGTTTAACTCTTTGAAAAAAACTCAAATAGCCTTTATGCTACATATTCAACCTGAAACATTATCAAGAGTTCTTAAAAGATTTAATAGAGATAAGTTAATAGAGGTTCAAGAAAAAAAATATATTATAATTGATGATTCTGCTTTATCATCAATATTTCAAGGTATAGGTTTATAAAGATGAAAGGAAATATTATGAATAAACAACACCCAAGTAAAATAAGTACAAAGATAAGAATATTGGGAGCTAGTTTAGTATTTACAATGTTAATATTGATCTCTTTGACTATATACTTAAATCAAAAAAATAGTAAAGATGCCACAATAGTAAATATTGCAGGAAAGCAAAGGATGTTAACTCAAAAGATATCAAAGAATGTTTTTTATCTATACTACAATAAAGATATGAATTTTAAAGAGTTAGATGAAGCAGTTGATGAATTTTCTCATATTTTGGAATCTCTAAAAAATGGTTGTCAAACAAAAGGGATAGAAGCATCTCCTACTCAGATAATTACAAACCAGATAATAAAAGTTTCAGATTTATGGAAAAGTTTTGAAAATGATGTTCAAAGGTTTAAAGATTTATTAGTAACTACAAATAGAAAAAATGATATTTTATTGAATGAAAAAGTAAATTCAATATATAAATCGAATATTAACTTACTAAAAGAGGTTGATAATTTAGTTAGTATGTATACTGATTACATAGAATACAAAACACATATAATAGAAAAGTTTCAATATGCTGGAGCAATATTATTATCACTTTTAATTTTATATTCAATTCAACAATTACGAATTATTGAAGCACATGCAAATCAGTTCTTAAAATACTCAAAAACAATAATAGAAACACAAGTTGAAAATAAACCTATAAAATATATTGAAATTGAAGCAGAGAGTGAAATAGTAGAAGCTACAGATACTTTAAATTGTTTTATAAATAAAATAAATTCAGCAATGGAATATTCAACAGAAGCTGTAGAGAAATCACAACAAGCAAGTGAAAAACTAGAGGAGATTACAGATGAATTTGATAAAATTATAGATGATATGCAAGATTCAACTAATCTATCACTACAGTTAAGTAAAAGTGAAGATATCGCTATACAATCTACAGAAGATCTACTTCAAACAACAAAAAAACTTTCCGATTTAAAACAACAGCTAGATAGTTTACTTATAAGCTGTAAGTAATATAATTATAATTAAACTTAAATTCTTGACTAAGGTCAAGGATTTATTTTTTACATAGTGATAGAATATTCTTAATGTATATTTAAATATGCTAATTAGAAAATTATATTAAAAATATCAATAATAATGAGCTTTTTAATATATACTCTAGGTCAAAATAAAAAGGAGATTTTATGGCACTTTCAAGAAGAGATTTCTTAAAAAGTAGCGCAGCTGCGTCAGCAGCAGCAGCAGTTGGTATGAGTGTACCAGCAGAGATGCAAGCGGCTTCAAACCAAGCTCAATCAAGTTGGAGATGGGATAAGGCAGCATGTAGATTTTGTGGTACTGGTTGTGGTATTATGATGGCTACAAAGGATGGTAGAATTGTAGCAGTTAAGGGTGATCCTGCTGCTCCTGTTAATAGAGGTCTTAACTGTATTAAAGGTTACTTCAATGCTAAAATTATGTATGGTGCTGATAGACTTAAGCAACCATTATTAAGAATTGGTAAAGATGGTAAATTTGACAAACATGGTAAATTTGCACCAGTATCTTGGGAAAGAGCATTTGATGAGATGGAATTTCACATCAAAAAAGCACTTAAAGCTTCTGGACCAGAGGGAGTAGGTGTATTTGCTTCTGGACAATATACTGTTATGGAAGGTTATGCAGCTCAAAAAATGATGAAAGCTGGATTTAGATCAAATGCTATTGATCCAAATGCTAGACATTGTATGGCTTCTGCTGTTGTTGGATTTTACCAAACTTTTGGTATTGATGAGCCTTCAGGGTGTTATGATGATATTGAGCTTACAGATACTATTGTATCTTGGGGATCAAATATGGCAGAGATGCATCCAATTTTATGGTCAAGAGTTACAGATAGAAAACTTTCTGATCCAGATAGAGTAAAAGTTATAAATATCTCTACATATAGACACAGAACATCAGATTTAGCTGATGAAGAGTTGATCTTCACACCAAATTCAGATTTAGCAATGTGGAATTATATCGCTAGAGAGATTGTTTACAGAGATGGTGCTGAAAAAATTATTGATTGGGATTTTGTAAATAAAAATATGGTTTTCTGTTCACAACCTGTTAATATGGGTTATGGTATGAGAAGAGAGGGTGAAAAATCACTTACTCCAAAAAGACCAGACGGTTCAGCTGGTAAATATTCAGCAAAAGAGATGGAAACAATAAACCAAGAGATGGTTCATAAAGTTTCTGAAAATGAAGCTCCTGCATTAGAACCATTTGGTTATAAAGCTGGTGATGATATGGTTAATAAACCAGCTGGTTTAAAACATTGGCATATCTCTTTTGAAGAGTACAAAAAATTCTTAGAGCCATATACTTTAGACTATGTATGTTCAGTGGCAAAAGGAAATCCAGATGAATCAGATGAAGAGTTCAAAAGAAAACTTCAATTAGTTGCTAATCTTTACATTGAAAAAGGTAGAAAAGTAGTATCTTTCTGGACTATGGGTATGAATCAACATACAAGAGGTACATGGGTAAATACATTATCTTATAATGTTCACTTTATGTTAAATAAACAAGCTAAGCCAGGTTCTGGTGCATTCTCATTAACTGGTCAACCATCAGCTTGTGGTACTGCTAGAGAAGTTGGAACATTTGCACATAGATTACCAGCGGATCTTATGGTAGCATCTACAAAACATAGAACAAAAGTTGAAAAAGGTTGGAATATTCCTGCAGGAACTTTAAATCCTAAAGGTCATCAACATATTATGAAAATTCATAGAGATTTAGAAGATGGAACTATGAAATTTGCATGGGTAAATGTTTGTAACCCTTACCAAGATTCTGCTTCAGCTAAACATTGGATTAAAGCAGCAAGAGAGATGGATAACTTTATCGTTACTTCTGATGGATACCCTGGTATCTCAGCTAAAGTATCAGATTTAATTTTACCATCTGCTATGATTTATGAAAAATGGGGAGCTTATGGAAATGCTGAAAGAAGAACACAACATTGGAGACAACAAGTACTTCCAGTAGGTGATGCTATGTCTGATACATGGCAATGGGTTGAGCTTTCAAAAAGATTTACAGTTGGTGACTTATGGGGAGAACAAATTCTTTTAAGTAACACAGGTAAAAAAGATAGTGGTAAACTTACACCAAAATCTCCAAAACTTCCAGATGTAATAGCAGAAGCTGAAAAAATGGGATATACAAAAGATACAACTATGTTTGAAGTACTTTTTGCAAATGAAAAAGCTAAGTCATATAAAATTGATATGAATGATCCTATCCAAGCAGGTTATGATAACTCTGAGTGTAACGGAGATAGCAGAAATGTTATTGGTTCTGATGGTAAAGTTTGGAAAGGTTATAAATTCTTTATCCATAAATATCTATTTGAAGAGTATGCTTCTTTTGGTAGAGGACATGGGCATGATCTTGCTCCATTTGATGTTTACCATAAAGTTAGAGGATTAAAATGGCCAGTTGTAGATGGTAAAGAAACTCAATGGAGATTTAATGCTAAATATGATCCATATGCTGCTAAAGCTGTGAAAAAAGCTGGAACTAATAATTCTCATGCATTCTATGGACCACTTGCTAAAAATCTTTTCCAAGGTGATTTACAAAATATGGATAAAGCTAGAGGTAAAAAAGCTCTTAAAAATAAAGCTAAAATTTTTGCTAGACCTTACATGGATCCACCAGAAATGCCAAATGAAGAATACCCAACATGGTTATGTACAGGTAGAGTTCTAGAACACTGGCATTCAGGTACTATGACTATGAGAGTTCCTGAACTTTATAGAGCTGTTCCTGAAGCATTATGTTATATGCATCCAGAAGATGCTAAAAAATATGGTGTAAAACAAGGTCAACTTGCATGGGTAGAATCTAGAAGAGGAAAAGTTAAAGCTAGAGTTGAAACTAGAGGAAGAAACCGACCTTCAAAAGGACTTGTATTTGTTCCATGGTTTGATGAAAAAGTATTTATCAATAAAGTATGTCTTGATGCTACTTGTCCACAATCTAAACAAACTGATTATAAAAAGTGTGCAGTTAAAATATACGCAGTATAAATAAGGGGGTATGGTGTCTTGAGCATCATTAATCCTCAAAATTTGATTAAAAAGAGAAAAGAATTATGGTAAGTGATCGAAGAAGATTTATTTTAGGAATGGCTAGAAGTGCTGGATTAGTAGCACTTGGTGGTTTGGTATGGAGTGCTTATGTTGATGAAGTAACAGCAAATAAGCTAATACTTCGACCACCTGGAGCTATCAAAGAGGAAGATTTTTTAAGTACATGTATCAAGTGTGGTATGTGTGCTGAAGCTTGTCCTTTTGATACATTGCTTTTAGCAAAGCCTGGTGATAATAAACCTTTGGGAACACCTTACTTTGTACCAAGAGAAGTACCATGTTATATGTGTCCTGATATTCCATGTGTTCCTGTATGTCCTACAGGAGCATTGGATGAGACTTTGGTTACAACTGATGGAAAGCTTGATATAAATAAAGCTGACATGGGTATAGCTGTAGTAGACACTAAAAACTGTATAGCTTATTGGGGTATACAATGTGATGCTTGTTATCGTGCTTGTCCCTTGATGGATAAAGCAATACATTTAAAATATGAAAAAAATGAAAGAACTGGAAAACATGCTTTTCTTAAACCGATTGTAGATAGTGATTTTTGTACAGGTTGTGGACTTTGTGAAAGAGCTTGTGTAACAAAAAAAGCAACAATTACTATAGTTCCTAGAGATGTGGTAATTGGAAAACTTGATGATCATTATATAAAAGGTTGGGATAAGTCTGATGAAAAAAGACTTGAAAATGCACATGCTGAGATAACTACAACTAAAAGAAGTGAAAGAGCTGCGGTTGATTTTCTAAATGATGATATAGGGGGACTATTAGATGACTAATATTTGGGCACATTATAGATTTCTTATATTAAGAAGATTTACACAAGTTAGTTTGATGTTACTTTATATAGGTGGTAATTATTGGGGTTGGAACTTTATACAAGGTAATTTAAGTTCTTCTGTATTATTTGGTTTTATACCATTGAGTGATCCTTTTGCAGCATTACAAATGTTTGCAGCAGGTGCAATTATAACAACAAACTTAGTAATAGGTTCGTTGATAATAACTGTAGCTTATGGACTTATTGGTGGTAGAGTATTTTGTAGTTATGTTTGTCCTATAAATATAGTTACAGATGCTGCAAACTATTTAAGAAGAAAACTTGGATTTAACCAAATTCAAAAAAAACAACCAGCAAGTAGAACTATAAGATACTGGGTATTAGCACTTAGTTTAGTTCTTTCATATATTTTAGGGGTGACTGCTTTTGAATTTATTTCACCTATATCAATAACTCATAGAGCTATTATATTTGGTGTAGGATTAGGATGGACAGCTGCCTTAGTAATATTTCTTTTTGATCTATTTATATTAAAGAATGGTTGGTGTGGTCATATTTGTCCTCTTGGTGGTTTTTATGGAACTATCGGTAAAGTTGGACTTGTAAGAGTAGATCATGATGAAGAAAAATGTACAGCATGTATGAAATGTAAAGAGGTGTGTCCTGAAAGCCAAGTATTATTTATGGTAAGTAAAGAGTCTTTACAAGTTTTAGATGGTGCATGTACAAACTGTGGTAGATGTGTTGAGGTATGTGATGATGATGCCCTTAACTTTTCTATTAGAAAACTCGCAAAGGAGAAAAGAAAAAATGAAAATGATAAATAAAATAACTTTAAGTTTAGCTGTTGCAACAAGTGTCCTTCTTACTGGATGTAATGATAGTGCAGAAGCTTCAAAACCTCAGGTTGCAAAAGGTACTATTACTGAGGCATCTTTAGGTTTAAGAAAAACAGATTTATATAGTGAAAATACAACTGTTGCAGAGCAAACAAATTATGGTAAAAGCCAAGCAATGAGTGGATATAAGATTAATAGAGCATTTCAAGATGCACCACCTATGATCCCTCATGATACAACAGGTATGTTACCAGTTAAAATTAATGATAATCAATGTTTAGGTTGTCATATGCCAGAGATTGCAGCAGGTGTTGGTGCTACACCAATTCCAGTATCTCATTTTACTAACTTTAGACCACATCATAAATTTGATGGTAAAAAGTTTGAGAAATCAATTGATAATATGAAAAATGATATTGAAATCAAAAAAACTAATAAATTACAAGGTGCTAGATTTAACTGTACTCAATGTCATGCTCCACAATCACAAGGAAACTTACTTGTAGAGAATACATTTGAACCAGAGTACACATCTAAAGATGGTGCTTCTAAATCAAGTTGGAAAGGTGAAATGATGACTTATGGTTTAGATACATTAGGAAAAGATTCACATGTTGAAGAAAAAGATTTAAATATGGAATCTGCTGCTGGACACTTAGAGGGTGGACACTAGTAGTATGAAACGAAGAGAGCTTTTTAGCTCTCTAGCTTCACCTTTTAAAAAAAAAGATGAAACCCTAGAGGCTATACGACCACCATATTTTAAAGAAGAATCAGATTTTTCAAAGATTTGTGTAACTTGTAAAGAGAAAAGTTGTACAACTGTTTGTGAAGAGAATATTATTTTTATAAACGATGATGGAACACCAACTTTAAATTTTGCAAATAGTGGATGTACATATTGTGATGAGTGTGCAATTGCTTGTCAAGAAGATGTTTTAAAAGTTGATTATAAAAAAAATATTAATACTAAGTTTAGTATAGATGTATTAAAATGTATGAGTTGGAATCAAACGATGTGCTTTTCGTGTAAAGATCCATGTTTAGATGATGCTATTAAATTTTTAGGTATGTTTCGACCAGAAATAGATAATGATTTATGTACATCTTGTGGATTTTGTGTAAAAGTTTGTCCATCTGATGCAATAACTATTGAAATAATTAAAAATAATAAAGAAGAGGAAATAATATAATGGCAGTAAAATTTATATCTCATGTAGATCAAAATGGAGTAGGTGAGTGGTTTATAAAATTAACTGATACACTTGAAGAAACAAGTGTTGTTTGTAATAATATAGATGAATATGCTAATAAAATTGAAGAATTAGGTGGTATGTATGGTGGAGATATTGAAGTTGTTTGGACTAGATCAAATCTTTTAACACCTGCAAATTATCAAGACTTACAAGAAAAGATGGCTTTGATGCAAGAAAAATATCAAGAAGAGATCGATAAAATAAATGGTGTAAATCAAGAGGAAGAATCAAATATGAGTGGATTTAATCCTAATGATTAAAATTTTTATATCTTTCTTATTACTTTTAAATATTAGTTATGCAAAAGATTTAAAACCAAATCATATCTATATCGCTTCAGGTGCAGTTATAGATATTGTTTCTCAAAATAATAAAATTTATGTAGCAACTGATTCTAGTTGTGTAGATGTATTTGATATAAAAACAAAGCAAAAAATTAAGAGTATAGATGTACCTAAAATAAAAGATTTTATGGGTGATACCATAGATGCTAAAATTTATAATGTTGATGTATATAAAGATAAAGTATTATTAACATCACAAGCATCAAAAGGCTTTAGAGAGATTAGTATCTATGATAATGGTAAATTAAGTACTCTTATTTCGATTAATGAACAGTTATTAATTGGAAAATCAAAATTTATAAATGATGATTTAATAGTATTTGATACTCTAGGAAATGAGATGTATCTATATAACTACAAAACAAAGAAATATATTTGGAAAATTGATGTTAAACCAGTAGATGCAACTTTTAATTCTACATTTTCAGATTTTGCATTAAACGAAAAAAGAGATACAGCAGTTGTAGCAGATGAGAGTGGTGATTTAAAAATTGTAGATATTTTTAAAGGTAAAGTTACTAAAGTTTTAGCAGGTAAAAATCTTGATAAAGTATTTAAAGTTGATTTTAAAAATAATAAGATTATTACAGCAGGTCAAGATGGTAAATGTGTAGTTTATAATTTAAAAACTAATAGTGATTATTATTTAAGAAAAAAACATTGGTTTTTGATATATGGAGCTGGATTATCTCCTAGTGGAAAGTTAGGTGCGTTTTCAAGTGATGAAAATAATAATGTAACAGTATTTAACACAGTTACAAAAGCTAAGATTTTTAAACTTACTGAAAATCTTATGACACTATCTTCTATTTTATTTATTACAGAGAATGAAGTTTTTGTTACAACTGATTCTAATAAATTTAATTATTATAATTTAAAGGATAAATAATGGAATATAATGAAGCAGAATTTCTATTTGAAGTAGAAGTTCCTCAAGATGAACTAATAGTATCTAGAACTGATCTTAATGGTGTAATAACATATGCAAATGATCTATTTATTCGAATAAGTGGTTTTACAAAAGATGAATTAATAGGACAAAATCATAATATAGTAAGACATCCTGATATGCCACAAGAGATTTTTAATAATTTATGGGATACTATAAAAGATGAAAAAAAGTGGAATGGAAATGTTAAAAACCTGAGAAAAGATAAAAGTTTTTATTGGGTTAATGCAACTATTTCAGGTGTATATAAAGATGGTGTTTTAGTAGAATATAAATCTATTAGAGTACCTATAACGGAAAAAGAGAAGTTAGATTCACTAAAGAAGTATGATAAATTAAAGTCAAACAATGGTGAAAAACAAAGACATATTATATATAAATAAAGGATAATTAAATGAATATATCAAGTGTAGTAGTACAAACAGTTCCAAAGTTCTTAGATGAAGTAGTAGAATCTTTAAAAAATAGTGATGCGTGTGATTACCATCTTCATGATGAAAAAGGTAGAATTATTATCACTATAGAGGGTGAGGACGTATCTGAA
>Ga0256837_1002252_pt1 | contig 12184 bp, 13 predicted proteins | sample 4562384metaG_FD_185976 | JGI IMG/M metagenome (GOLD analysis project Ga0256837, IMG submission 185976) | Hydrothermal vent microbial communities from Guaymas Basin, Mexico - 4561-384 | ecosystem: Environmental > Aquatic > Marine > Hydrothermal vents | place: Mexico: Guaymas Basin | collected... | reverse complement strand
TTATGACGGTTTAGAATTAGAACCTTGTGTTCTACCCTCTCCTTTACCAATGATTTTAATTAATGGTGTTTTAAAGGGTAGTATTGCTGTTGGTATGGATAGTTCTATTTTACCACACAACACAACTGAAGTTATTAATTTAACATTGTCTATGATAGAACATAGAAAAAACAATGTTACTTTTACTGTCGATAATTTTCTGGAATATATTGAAGTACCAGATTTGCCAACGGGTGGAATCATATATAATAAAGATAAAATGAGAGAAATTGTTTTGTCTGGAAAAGGCTCTTTTAAAGTAAGAGCAAAGTATAATATAGAAAAGGAAGGCCGCAAAAAACATATTATTATCACAGAAATACCATATGGACAATTAAAGCCAAGAATAATTCAAGAAATTGTTAATTTAAAATCTGATAAAAATAATAAGTTCTCCTCAGCTATTACAAATATATCTGATCAATCTAAGACTGACATGAGAATTGTGATTGAAATTAAAAATAATTGGGATACAGAAGCTGTAATGAATTATTTATTTAAAAACACTAAATTAGAAGCTTCGGTTCTATACAGTTCTGTAATTATTAGTAATGAATATGGTAGCCCTGGACCTAAAGAATGTGGTCTTTTAGAAATAATGAATGATTTCTTGGACCATAGATTTATTGTTATTGAAAGAAGATTTAACTTTTTAAAAAAGAGTTCTTTAAAAAAATTACATTTAATTGAAGGTCTACTAAAATGTATTGATCAAATAGAAGAAGTTATAAAAGTTATTAAAAAATCTCAAAATATCTTAACGGCAACGAAAAATTTAATGAAACAATTTGAATTAACGAAAGAACAGTCTGAATCTATTCTTTCAATGAAATTATCTAAACTGACCTCAATACAAAAAAAAGAGCTAATAAATAAAAAGAAAGGGTTAAAAGAAACTATTAATGAGTGTGATTTTATTTTAAGTTCATATGAAAATAAATGTGATTATTTAATAGACGAACTTTTATCTGTCAGAAAAGATTTTGATACAGATAGAAGAACTGAAATTGGTGACGACAATTCTTTAAAAGAGGTGTTTTTAGAAGTACCAAAAGAAAATTGTTTGATTGAAATAACAAATAACGGATATGTTAAGAGGGTTTTAAAAAACAAAAGTATTGAATTATTAGAAAATGATTTTATTGTTAATAAAATAAATACAAATAATTTAGAATACATTGCCATTGTTACTGAATCTGGTAAACTTTATAATATAGCTGTTTCTGATATACCAACTTCAATTAAAGGAACTTATATTAATAATTTAATAGGTAGTGAGGATAGGGTGATTTCGATTTTTATAGCCTCTGAAAATGATTTATTAATTACCTATACAAAACATGGGTATGTAAAGAAAACTTCTTTTTCAAAATATTTTCAAAATAAAAGAAATGGTGGTTTAAAATGTTCTGAATTATCAGAAGGAGATATTTTAATTGGATCAAGAATAATAAAAGAAAATGAAAAAAACAATATTGTTTTTGTATCGAATAATTCTAAGTCAATAAAATTTGATTTAGAAGATATTTCTGTTATGGGCGTTGGTGCTAAGGGTGTTCGTTCTATGAAATTAAAAAATGGTGAATTTATTTTAAATGCATTTTTAGAATCTGAAAAGGAATGTCTACTTGTAACTGAAAATTCATTTTCAAGAATTTTAAAGTTTAAAAAACTAAAACTACAATCAAGAGGTGGTGTTGGAACTTCTGCAATTACGACAACAAAAAATAGTGGTGATTTAATGTTTGCTATAAATGTCGGTGATAATATATATGTTGAATTTGAAAATAATACAAAATTAAATTTAAATTCAACTGAATTGGAATTGTCTGAAAACAAAAAAGGGTTAGTTATTTTTGATAAAAAAATAAATAGTATTATTTCTTTTTAAGTTTTTTAATATTACAACATATTCTTTTAATTAAAAATATAAATTAAATGGATAAATTTAAAAAACAAAAAAGGATTTAATATGAAAATTTTATTAAAAATAACACTGGTTTTAGCACTTATTGGTGCTAATCTTTTTGCAGATAGTTCTGCAAACATTTCAATAGTAGCAAAAAGCTCAAATACGATTTCTATTTCAGGAATGGAATATGGATTTGGTCTCGGTTTTGATCATAAATGGGAAAATGGCATTGTTCTTGGTGGTAATGGTGATTTTACATATGTGGATTTAAATTTAGGAGATTCTGACTCCAATATGATCAACGTATTATTTGAAGGTACTTTAGGGTATGCATATAATGATTTACAAGCTTATGCTGTTTTACCTATGTTAATTACAAGTAGCAATAGTATCAATTCTCAAGGGTTTGGCTATGGAGTTGGAGTCAAATATCAAATCAATGAAAGTTTTGGTGTGAAAATTGAATATGTCTCAACTTCAATGACAGATATAGATTCTGATTTAGATTATGATTATGACAATATATCCTTGTCTGTGTCTTATAAATATTAAATGACTTTTTGTCATTTAATACCATAGATTTTATCTTATTTTCTCAACCAAGCCAAAATCGTCTTCTTCCAGTGTCCATATGAATAAATTTTTGTGATTTGTAGTAACCTAATCCACCTGGATTAATCTTTTTTGTAATCAAATAAGATTTATATGAAGAATATCCATTTATATGAAAATCTATTGCTTTAGCTTTTATATGCATGGATTTTGTTGCTGTTTTATACCCATGCTCTTTTAGAAATTTATTTGTTTTTTTTGTTCTATAAGCAGAATGAACAACAATATACTTTCCTTTTTTTGTTTTCCTTAAAATTTCAGCTAAATAAAAAATTAGTTTTTGATCTATTTTTTTTACTTTATTTTCATGAAAATCTCTAAGAAAATAGCTTATTTTCCTTATTTCTTTTTCAGGAATTTTTTTATTCTTATGAAATCTAGAGACAATAACTTCATTTGTATTTGGATTGTACATTTTTAATAAATATATACTATCCTTTGTTTTTCTTATATTTTTGAGTTTTCTTGTCTCTTGCATTTTATACTTGCTTTTTATAGGTATAACGGTTATGTTTGATATGTCATTAGCTTCTACTGTATTACTAGTAACAAGTAGTGCTAATGATATTTTAAAAAAATCTCTTCTAGAAATCGTCAAGATCTAAAGATCCTTTTGAATAAGCAACATTATTACCTTCAAAGAAATTTGTTTTTATATTTTTAATTTTTGAAAAATCATTGAACCAAGGTATTGGACTTTCTTTTGGTTGATTTTTAAATAATGGATCAAATTGAATTGCCTTCAATCTATCATTAGCCAAATATTTAACAAAATCTTCAATTATAGTTTCATTCAATCCTAATATTCCGTCTTTTGTTAAAACTTTACCCCAAGAAATTTCTAGCTTTGAAGCCTCTTCAAAAATTCCATATATATTTTTAATAACCTCTTCAGTAAATATTTCAGGGAATTCTTTTTTTACAGTATTAAATAAATTTGTAAATAAAAGAAGGTGTGTAACTTCGTCTCTTTGAATAAATCTTATCATTTGAGCTGAACCAAGCATTTTACCACTTCTTGCTAAAGAATACATTGCAGCAAATCCACTATAAAAATAGATCCCTTCTAAGCAAAGATTAGCTACCAACATATATATAAATGCTTCGTCACTATTTGCACACTGAGAAGCATATCTTTGATATATATTGAAAATATGACTATTTTTATTAAAAAGATCATTATCTTTTCTCCATAATTCATAAATCTCTAAACTATTAGGTGAAATAGAATCAACCATTACAGCATAGCTCTGTGAATGTAAGGCTTCTTCAAAAGACTGTCTTACAAGAATCATATTTATTTCAGGTGCTGTAACCCATGGATTCACATTATCAACTGTATTATTTGTCTGTAAACCGTCCATAAACATTAATTGAGCCAAAACCTTGTCATACATATTTTTTTCTGACGGAGCTAATGTTTTGTATTTATTTATATCTGAAGTAATGTCAACTTCTTTTGGAAACCATGTGTTATTTAACATTACTTCCCATAAATTATATGCCCAATGATATTTTAAAGCGTTAAGCTGAATAACACCAGAAGTTTTCCCATGAAGTACACCTGTTGTTGTTATCCCTACTGGACAATCTAAACTCATTAAATTTTTTGCCATATTATTTTCTCCATTATTTTTATTTTAATTATATCTAAAATAAAAGATAATTACAATTACAATTACACCTTAATAACTATTTTTTGATAAATAGTGTTTGTGTTGGAAAAGCAAATTCAGCATTATTATTTTCAACTATTTTCATTATTTCAATTAAAACATTTTCCTTCTCAATCAACCAATCTTCCCAAGAAACAGTTTTTGTAAAAGCATAAACTAAAATATCTATAGAATATGTGTTTAGCTCGTCTATAAATACTAGTAAATTGTTTTTTATTCCATAGTCGTCTTCTTTTCTCAATAAAGCTGTTTTTCTTTTTATATTAGTAAATTTAAAATCTCTATTTGAAATATTGTCATTTAATTCTAGCATTTTCTTTATTTCATTTTTTATTTTAATAACTTTATCTATTGGTGTGTTGTAAGTAAGTCCAATTTTAAATTTTATTCTTCTACCTATTTTTCTTTTACTCCAATTTGTGACAACTGAAGTTGATATTAATGAATTCGGAACAGCATATTCATTATTAGCAAAGCCTCTTATTCTTGTTTGTCTCATACCTATTTCAATCACTGTTCCCTCAATATCATTGACAGCAATCCAATCACCAACAGAAAAAGATTTGTCAAAAATTACATTTACAGAAGCTATTAAATTTGAAAAAGTGTCCTTAAAAGCTAGCGAAACACCAAGTCCTATCACACCAAAACCACCTAATAAAGCAACTATTTCCACGCCAAGCTTAGATAATATAATTGATACAAAAATTAAAATAGATATTATCCACATTATTTTTTTAAAAAATAAAAGTATTTCTGATCTTAAATCTGAGTATTTTGACATTAATTTTTCAGAATATAATTCTATACTATTATCTATTATATTATTTAAGACCCAAAAAAATATTGCCCAGTAAGATATGGATAAATAGATACTATCCTCCTCTTTAAATATGTGCACTAATATATCTATTGACAATATTAATAAAAAATAATTCAATGGTTTTTTTAAAGAATTAATAATCGCCTCTTTTGACTCCTTATTGTTGAACGCCTTATTAAAAACACTACTTATAATAGGGAGTAAAAAAAATCTACTTAAAAATATTAAACCCATAATCAATATTGATATGACAATTTGACCAATAGTTATATTTACAATATGCTGAATATATAAATTTATTTTATACACAAATATATTTGAGTCTATTGCTGTTATTATCTTCTTAAAAGACATTATATTACTATCTTCTATTATCTTATTTAAATTTGATTTTAAAAAAATAATGGTTGACTTAATGTTATTTTTATTTTTGACATAATTTGAGAGCGCTTCATTATATTGCCTTTCTAATGTGGAGCTGTTGCTATCTATCATTTTATATTTTAAATCAGATAAAGAAAATTTATTCAATAAATTTTCAAAGTCTTTCTTTTTTTTCATTGAAATTCTATAGGAAATTATATTATTTAGAAGTCTTTCAAATTTATTTTTATCCTCTCTTGTTTTTAAAATAATTAAATCACGTTTATAAGCAAGATTAAATCCTTTCTGTTTATTTATATTCATTCTCATAAGTAATTTATTATCTATAGTATTGTCAACAGGCTTTATTTTATTTGAGTTAATTCTATTTAATATTTCCTCCATTTTTTTAAGATTAATATTAGCTTCTTCTTTTATAATATCTGTTGCTCCAAATAAAACAAACGATATTAATAATGCTATTAATATTTTCATACACAAGATCCTTTATATTTAATGATATGGTATTATATATTATAATCACTTAAATCTTTCTTTGAAACACATTTAAATCATTAATGATTGTTTAAGGAATATTAATGTATAATTTGAAAATCAAAAAATGGAGTTAAATATATGAGTGAGTTAATAAATAAATTTAAAGTTGTAGGTATAATATTAAAGGATATTTTTATATCAATAGGTGTATTGTTTTTTATTTTTATGGAAGAATTGATTTGGGATACTTTTGTAACACCAATTAAAAAGTATTTTGAAAAAATAATTTCAAAGGAAATCAAAATTTTAATATCAAAGCAGCATAAATATGTAATTATGTTGTTATTTCTATTGCCTTTTGTTACTTCTGAATTTATGGGTATTGTATCAGGTATATTATTTACACTGGGTCTTATTCCTATAGCATTGATAATATATGGAGCAAAAATAGTTGTTGCGTCAATTTCTTTGTGGATTTTTAGTAATAATAAAGACAAGTTATTGTCTATAGCATTGTTTCGAAAAGGTTTTGATATTGTTATGTATATTTTCAATTATCTTAAAACAATTAGAATTTATAAAGATATTAAGAAAACAATTGCTGATATTAAAAAGGCTGGAAAATCTGATTTTATTAAAATATTAAAACACAAATATAAGTCATATAAAAACAAATTTAAAAAGGAGGAATAAGTATGAAAAATCAAATCAAATATTGTAAGAAAAAATCAAGAAAGGAATTCAATTATTTATGTTCAAATGAATTTGATATATTGAAAGATTATAATAAAACAATATTTGATATTGATTTTGCTGATTGGAAATATCAAAAAAAGAATAAAACTATTGTTAGAGATAATTATGATTCATTATATATGCCTCATATTAATATAGAGGCCTTTGTAAGGACAAAATATTCTCTATCTCGTGATTATGTATCTGGCAATATAGAGTCAGCTAGAAGCTATTTATTCAATTCATTATTAGAGAAACTTGAAAATGAGTTGAATAAAAAATTTCCGACATTATTAATGATCCAATACAAAAAATTAAATAATAAAAATACCGAACTTATTTTTGAACATAGAAGTTGTGGTTTTGAATTAGAATATAAGAAAATATATAAATTTTTACATACAAAATTTATATATCATATTGACGATTATATAGTTGAGAATGTATTGAAAAATATTAACGAGTATACTTTCATTAAAACAGAAACATATCCTGTAAATATTTTAGAGTATAAATATATTATAGGTGATATAAAAGTCGCAAAACAGATTACTTTAAAAAGTTTTTTTCAAGATTTTGAAAAATTTCAACAACCAATAGAGTATCTGTATAAAATAGAAAAAAAAGTATTTAAAAAATTAAAGAAAGCATTTTTAAATCAAATGTTAGATATTTTAAATAAAAAAGATAAATTGGAGGTTTCAAATGCTAAATAAAATAGATTATGTTAATACGTTTAAAAAATTATTAGCGGTATATGGGGATAATTCAGAGAAGAGTCATGGTAAAATGGAGACCTTTAAGATTTATTATGGTTTTTTTATTGACTTTTCTAAAGAAGAACTTGAGAATGGTATTGATCTTTTAATAAGAGAAGAAACAAATCCATTCTTCCCAACAGTAGCTGTAATTATTAAATATATAGAGAAAGCTAAGAATATGGGTCTTGATAAAGATATTATTGAAGAACTAAAAATGGTTCAAAAAATTACAGGAAGAAAGTTTGAGTCAAATGAATTAAATAATCTATTAGAAAATAAAAAAAAGATAACTCAAAATGTCTTGGCAAATTAAAAATCTCATATATATTATCTTAAGCTTATCTATATTTAGCTTATCACTTTATTTATTTATTACAAAAAGAGGCGTCTCAGAAGGAATTATTGAAAAAACAGCTGTAGAGAAAAGGAGTCAATTATTAAATAATGACTTTTCTTATGTTGAAAGTGAAATTAATCATATTGATAAAGAGCTTCGTTCCATAATTAATGGTAAAAAAATTACAGTAAGAAATTGCAAAGGCTTATTAAGAGCAGATAATTATACAGAGTTATTTATTAGTACAGATTTGTTTAAAGATCTGCCAGCTGATAGAGAATTTAAATTGAACGTATTTTATGATTTATGTTCTTATAATTTTAAGGATAACAATCCTATAAATTTAATATTTTTTACTAATGATATGTTAAAAAATGTTGAAAAAAATAATATTGCTGCTATTTCTGTTGATACTAATATTAATGGAATAGTTAAATCTAAAAAAGGCCTTATTCCCTTAAGCTTGTTAGCAGATTATTTTTGATATAATGTATATTACAAAGAACAAGGTTATATATTTAATCTTTTAATTTTAAAAATAAAAAGGAGAAACTATGGAAGTAGTTGGTCATATTAAAATAGGGAATACAACGAGGGGGTTGCCAGCAATGCTAGGCAAGATTCACTTAACCACAACAGCAAAAAATGGAATGGAGAACTTTTCACCATATGAAGACACAAAAGAGGAAGGTTACAAATCAATTAGTGTTGGAGTACCATTTATTCATAATGTTCAGAATAATTTTAAGGTTGGTGAAATATCTTTTGTTTTAGTAAACGATATTTATAAATATCGTGCTGAAGTTAAAAACGAAAACGAACATGTTATACTAACTCCATATCAGCCTTATTTCGAAAATCCAATATTAGAGCTACCTGTTATTAAGCTAGGCTTAGCAACAAAATGGAGGGATAATTTAGACATGAAAACGAGAGCTATTGCTTATTTTTTGATTAATGGAAAGCTTTTTGACTTTAAAACAAGTTCAGCTTTTTCTATTCAAGAAATGAAGAGGGCTTTTAATATTCTGTCTAAATTTAAGGCTAAAGATATAGCTAGAGTTAATTTGGACTTAATGTTAAAAACAAAATTGTTTAAAACAAAAAAAACTGAAGAAGTTACATATCTAACTTTGTCAGAAATAACTTTCGATTCTTTTTTAAAAAATAATACAGAAATTAGTGATTCATTGATTGATTCTCTTTGTGAGATTGAAGAAGAAGATCTTCGTTTTAATACAAATAAACCAGTTACATTAAAAGCTGCAGAGAATTTCTTTGGTAAGAAAATTACTGTTAAGTTAGATAACGAAGAAAATAATCAGTTTCTTGAAATTAGTGATATTAATGGATCTGATAAAAATATTGTTGAAAAAATCGAAAAAATCGAAAAGAAAAAGCAAACTCTTCAAGAAAAAAAAGATATGCAAATTAAGAAAATTGATAATAATAAAGATATTTTTGATAAATTAATTGAAGTTGGATTACCAAATCCAATTGTTATTGCTTTGATAAATATATTTGAAGATAAAGCTTATATTGAAGCTGAAAAACTTGAGTTTTTTATGCCAAATATATTAAAGTTAATCTCCAATCATAAATCTTAAAATATTAAGCACATAATCATATTGGGTTATGTGCTTGAAAAATCTTTTAGAATTAAAATCCCAGTTTTTTAATCCTATTTTTTATACTAGGGTGTGTTGAAAGAAAACTATCTTCTTTTTCAAAAATATAAGCAGCTTTTCTTGTAACGTTATTATCATGATAATCATTTAAATTATAATCTAAAGATATTTTTTTAAGAGCACTGGCCATTGCTTGTGGATCTCTTATCAATTCTACAGCACCTGCGTCCGCCATATATTCTCTTGTTCTTGATAACCACATTTGGATAACTAAAGTTAAAATAGGTAATACAAAATGCAATACAATTAATATTATTTTGGCATTCTTTGCACCTTCATTGTTATTGTCTTTAAATATAAAAAATGATATCCAATCTGTTACAAATAACATAATATTAGTAATTACACCAACAACTAATGTCAATTTTATATCTTCGTTTCTAATATGAGTTAATTCATGTCCAATAACAGCTGAAAGCTCAGCTCTGTTTAATTTTTTATATAAACCTTCTGTAATGGCTATTATTGTGTTTTTCTCACTCCAACCACTTGCAAATGCATTCATATAGTCTGCTTTAATTAAATAAAGTTTGGGCATGTATTTTAAACCAGCAGCTATTTTTAACTCTTCCAATATATTGTAAAGATCCCTGTATTTTTTACTTTCCTCTTTTATTTCTACATATGTTTCACCAGATAATTGAATTCTTTTAAAAAATAAAATAGAGACCACAATAGAAATTACACCAAATAAAAACATTGATATTGTCGCTACTGGTATTTGTTCTAAATGAATAATTTTATATATAGTATCTGTCATAGAGACGGAATTACTAATCACTATATCTAGTAAAAAACCAATAGATATGTATATCAATAGAAATAAAGATAGTGCTATAAATGTTTTGTTTCTATTTACTTTTACAATCTCTCTGTAATTCATTAAAATCTCCTTTCTAATTTAAAATTGAACTCTCTTTTCTTCTTCAACTTTCACTTCCTCTTTTTTTAGTTTCCAATAATTAAATTCTTTTTTCAAATCAGGAAAATATTTAACAATTATATTATATGGAACAGAAGATACTAGTGCATTATATCTTTCTAGAGAATCATTAAAAGCTTGTTTTGCATAAGACAATTTGTTTTCTGTAGAAACAATTTCTTCTTGAAGTTGTAGTAAATTATCATTAGCTTTTAACTCTGGATAAGCTTCTACGGTCATATTAAAAGACTTTGTAAATTGACCATTTAAAATTTGTTCAGATATTTGATCTTCAATATCTTGTTTTTCCTTATTTGAAAGTGGGTCTCCACTAATGTTTAAGGATTTTTCTCTAAGAGATATAATGTCTTTTAATGTTGTTTTTTCATAATCCATTGCTTTTTTTACTGAATTTATTAAACTATCAAAAACCTTCCCTCTTCTATCTAATTGAATTGAAATTTGTGATTTCATATTCACAACCATTTCTTTTGCCGACACTATTTTATTGTAAGAATATATAAACCACATTCCTAAAAATATTAATATTACTAAAATAACCATTGTTACTCCTCCGTTTTTTATTTGTTTTTATTATATCCAAATTTTATATATATTACAAAATAATAAAATAGGAGGTGAATAACTTGGTCTTTCATGATAAAAAAGATAAAAAAATACTTAAATTTATTTAAGTTAAAAAGAAATGATAATAGAAATATCACTTGGTGATAAATGTGTGATTATTGAAAGTAATTCAATTGTTATAGGGATTATTTTAATTAAAAATGATTTTTATGAAACATGGTTTGATAACCATAATGTTTCATTGTTTTTTTAAATTTTGACTTTTAAATAAATCTTTAATATTCCCAGATTTCTCTGGAAATATTTTTATTTTGTGTCGATTTTTGCAGGAGCTTTTACTTGAACTTTTTCCATTAAAATATCAGAGCTTATAGGCTTCATATTAGAATCAAATAATGAAGGAGTTCCTCTTGCACCTAATTCAACGGAAGCTAAAGTTGATTTTTGCAACATTTTGTCAAATTTAGCCTTATCTTCTTTTGATACTTTAAATGTTTTGTATGTTGTATCACCAGACATAACCTTATTCATTCTATCAGCTTTTTCTACATTTGTTTTGCCAGATAAAACCCAGTACAACATATTTTTTGAATCTTTATGAAAAGACAACGGCATTGGAATAAAGTTTATTGTATATTTACCTAGAGAATCTTTGGATATTTTAGACTCCATTTTTTGACAATAAGGACATTCTGGATCCGTCACTAAATAAAGTTGTTTATCACCAGTTCCAAGGCTAAATAAAACACTTTCTTTGATTAATTTTTTATCCAACGGAAGTTTATATGGATTACCCTTTGTATCAAAAGCTTTCCCAATCAATAAGGTTGGATTTTCACCTTTTATAATGAAAACCTCAAATTTCTGAGTTCCTCTTGGAGTTTTCGCTACTAATTCTAAATGATCAAAACCAGATTCTTTTACTGATTTCGTAACACTAAGAGCTTTGTTTTTTAACATTTTTGGAAACAAATTCAAATCACTATCAACTTCAGCTTTTGTCATATTAACACTTGCCATAGCACTTGTCGTCACCATTAACAAGCTTGTTAAGATTGTTCTTTTTAAATTTTTGTTCATTATTTACCTCTTTTAAGTTTGATTAAGAATAATTATATCATTAATTAATTTAAATTAAACTTAAATTGTTTTTATTGGTCACATTAATTGGACTTGAACCAATTCTCTTTACCTTATGAGGGTAACGCTTTCCCTGTTAAGCTATAATGT
>Ga0256837_1002247_pt1 | contig 12199 bp, 7 predicted proteins | sample 4562384metaG_FD_185976 | JGI IMG/M metagenome (GOLD analysis project Ga0256837, IMG submission 185976) | Hydrothermal vent microbial communities from Guaymas Basin, Mexico - 4561-384 | ecosystem: Environmental > Aquatic > Marine > Hydrothermal vents | place: Mexico: Guaymas Basin | collected... | reverse complement strand
TTTATTCCCTCTGGAAGAGATGTATTTAATCCATCTATTAAAGAAGCTAATTTATCCATAGTTTGGATAGGGTTTCTAAATAGATTAAGCCCATCTTGAATTTCAAGTATATTAAACTCAGCTTTTGCCTCTTTTAATTTATCTCTTGTAGTTTGAATAGAATTTATTCCTATATCACAATGTATAAAATTTCTATTTAAATCATTTGCTACTTTTGCAGTTACTCCACTACCACCAAAAAAATCAGCTACTATCATACCTTCGTTTGAACTTGCTTTTATAATTCTTTCAAGTAAGGCTTCTGGTTTTTGAGTACCGTAATATGGATTTTGTTCAGCTGGTATATCAAAAATTTCTGTAGGTGTTCCACCATTCATATAAGCTCTTCTTTGAGTTCCATCTTTTTCATTATAAATTTTATATCTTCTACCATCTTCATCAATTTTATCATATCGCTTAATAGCTTTTTCATCATAAGGAACCAAACAAGCTTTATAGTTAAAAATTTTCTCATTAGTTTTAGTATAATAATAAATATTATCATGCTTTCTTGGATAATTTTCTTTTGTACTGGTTGGCCCAAAATATTTCCATATTATCTCATTCCTAAAATTCTCTTCCCCAAATACCTCATCAAGTAATATTTTTACATAATGTCCTATATGCCAATCAAGATGAACATAAATTGAAGCTGTTTCACTCATAATTTCTTTTATAGCCATTAAATTTTCATACATCCAATTTAGATAATCCTCTTTACTCCAAATATCCCCATACATTTTTTCTTCAAAAGATTTTAATTCATCAATATCAAGTTTTTCTTCTGCTTGTTTTAATTTCTCTGCTAACTTTGGATTACGACGAATATATACTTTTTTAGCATAATCAGCCCCACTTGCAAATGGAGGGTCAATATAAACTAAATCTACTTTTATATTTTTTTCTTTTAAATAAGCACAAGCACTTAAACACTCTCCTCTAATTACTAAATTTTTATCATTATTTCCAACTTTTTCTAATGTTTTTACTTCATAATATGGTATTCCTCTTATAATTTTTTCATATACTTTATCATTATCTTGATATTTTAAAAGTCTTTGAGTTCTATTTATATTATTTAATATCGCTTGACCTTTTACAGGCACTTTGTCATAAGGTATATATTTAATTGGCATTGAAAAATCCTTTTATTTTGTTATCTAAAATTTTTAAATTTTGTTCTATTTTATTGCTATCTTCAAGATATAAAAATTCAAATTTTTTATATCCAAAAGCTTCATTATTTTGAGAAATAAACTCATTTTCTATAAATTTTCTTTTATTTTTAAAACTCTCATCATTAGCAAATCCAGCCCCTTTTGTTTCAAGAATTAGCACTTTTTGTATTTTATTTTTATCATCTCTTTGAATTATTAAAAAATCAGTGGTATATCTACCAATATATTTATAATTTGAATTTTGTTTTTTATAACACTCAATTACAAATTCGCTAAGTCCTCTTTCCCCATTATAATAGACTTCTAAATTATTTTCTTTAAAAGATGATAAAGAAAAAATCTTTTCTAATATTTCTTTTTCAAATCCACTTTGTTTAAAATCATAAGGAATATAATGAAATGATTTATCTTTATTTAGTATCGTAGGTTCTAAATTTTCACTACTAACTTTTGCTATTTCATCAAACTTTTGTTTTTTTGCTAATTCAATAATTTTATTTTCTTTATTGCTTTCAAACTCTTCTATAAATTTAGGATTATTATCTGCTTCTAACATCTGCTTACATCCATCTTTTGATGGATATAATTTTTTATTATTCTTAATAGGTTTAAGATTTTTAACTATTAAAAGTTCTGATGTTTGTTTTATTTTTTCAGTTTTAGAATCTAATTTTCTTTTTTTAGAAAAACATAATGCTATATCTTTATAAACTTTTTCTAAATTATTTAATTTATCATAAATTATTCTTAATTCTTTTTCATAAGGTTTTGTATCAATTTGCATAAAACTATTTTTTCTAATTTTAAATAAAAATTCTCTAAAACTTACTTTTTTAGAAGTTTTAGTGATAAAATCAATATCTTTTTCTATATTTTCAAAACTTCCACTTTTAACCATTACTTCATCATCTTTATAATTATCTATATTTTCAATTATTTGATTTAGTTTATCTTTTACATCTAAATTTTTTTCAATCTGGATAGTTGTCCATTTTATTTTTAATTGATAAAAATCAATCTTTGGTAAATTTAGATAATTTACTCTTGAAACTCTTTTTACCATATTATCTAAATTATTACGATTAAGATTATTTAACTCTTCAATAGAAGTATTTTGTTCTTTTTTTAGTTGTTCATTTAATATTTTTGCATTACTTTCATTAAGCCATATTAAAGCAGTATTATTATTTTTATCTACTTCTCTTAAACATCTACAACTTGTTTGAAGCACCATATTTTTCGGGCTATCCCCTGTCCCACTTAATACAACACTTGATAAACTCTTACAATCCCACCCCTCTTTTCCAACTTGAACCAATAAAATATATCTTTTTTTACTAATAGGCAAATCCAAACTTCTAAATTCAAGTTCAGCATTTTTATCTATTTTATAATCTTTATTTCCTTTATGAAATTTAAGTATTTCATCTTTTGGAATTTTTAAATTTGTAACTAAATGAGGATAAACAACCTCTTCTAAATCTTTTATACTACTACAATAAATAGCACATTTTGCTATTGTGCCATCTTCATACACAACATTTTTATATTTTTCATTAAAATCATTTATAGCATTTGTTAAAATCTCTGTTTTTGATAAATCAGCACTTTTAACAGTTGGAAGTTTTAAAAATTTTTCTATCGCACGAGTTAAAGGATAGTAATATACAGTATTTGTAATATAACTAAATTTAAAATAATCATTTTCATTGATATATATTTTTTCTGCACTTTTAAGATATGGTGTTCCACTAAATCCAAGCACAGATGTTATATTTCCAACTTCATTCCACCAAGAAACCACTTGACGAAGTTTTATATCACTACTACTTGCATGATGAACCTCATCTATAAAAATTGACATATTCGGAAGTTGTGCTAATTTTTGTCTTAGTTCATTATGAGTTATTTCCTCTTTTTCAAAAAGTCCTTTAACTTTACTATCTAAAATAACTTTTTCAGCATTTACTACAAAAATTTGACCAAAAGGATTTGGCAAAATACTATTTACTTTATTAGCATTTGGATTAACTGCAAGATTTGATTTTTTAGCATTCTTTGGAACATCTAAAATATCAAATTTTAATAATTGTTTGATTTTTTTAGCTTGAATTTCTGGTAATACCCAACTACCATCAAAATTTTCTATATTTTTGAGTGATGGAGATATAGAATTTTTAAGTCCAGATGGAATAAGTATCAAAAAATTATGAGCAAAATTTTTATTATCCATCTCATTTATAGCAAAATATAAATCAAGGTAAATAAAACAAGCCATAAGAAAAGTTTTTCCTGCTCCCATAGGAAGAGACAAAAGATAATCTGTATAATTTACATTATAAAATATTTTTTTTATTATTTCATCATAATTTGAAATTTGATTATTTAAAATAGCTTTTGATAAAGTTGGTAACTCTTTTTTTGAAAAATTATAAAGAGCTAATTTTTGTATCTCTCTATTTTGAGATAAAGTTTGTTCAAAACCATCAAAATTATCATCTTCAATAAAAAATCCTTCACTAAAAAGTTGCCATAAAGGTTTATTATTTCCTTTTATTTTAAGAAATAGATAAATCTCAATCGCTTCAATTTGTGCTTCTCTTAATTTATTTTTAGTTTTGATATATGAAATAACCTCTTTAATTTGACATTCATCTGAGTTAATCCATTTATCCTTTTTTATTTTTAAAACTTTACTTAACATTCTTTAAATCCCTTATAAAATATAACAAAATTATATCATATCTTTGTTTTTTTAAACGAAAAAAGTAATAATACAATCACATACCCATAAAATAAAAAACTTGGAGTATAAAAAGTTATAAAATTATTACCTAAATTTAAATAACTTTTTATAACCTCATCTAATAAATTTCCCTCTTGTATTAAATGTAAAAATATTTCAAATGGATAAAAAACACTAAAAATTATACTTACAAATGGAGATAATAATTGATAAAAATTAAAATTACCAAAAAAATAATGACTAATTGGTAACATTGTAATATATAAATAAATTGGTAAAATCAAAACTCCATTTATAAAATTTACTTTAAAATATTTAAAAAACAAAAATATCAAAAATACTCCCATTACACTTAGAAAAAAACCTATACTAACTATAAAATTTGGAAAAATAACCAAACTTACAATTACAGCTAAAAACAATAATTTAAAACTAAAAATATCTCTTAAAAAATAAGCAAATAAAAAAACTAATCCCTCCATTATAAAACTTCTTACTAAACTTGGTGGAAAATTTACAAACCATAAATATCCAAAAAGAATAATTAAAATCAAAATTCCTAAATCTATATTTCTATTTCTATATGGTGGGACTAAAAAATTATAAATTGGACTTAAAAGCAGATATAAAATTCCACTAATTATGGCTAAATGTAACCCACTTAAAGCAAAAAGATGACTAATTCCAAGAGTTGAGAGTTTTTGACGGGTATCATAATAAAGGCTATCTCCAAAAAAAAGGGCATTAAAAATATTAGCTATTTTTTTATCTTTATGCTGATTGTTTATAAACTCTTTATATTTTGTAGTTTCTAATATACCAAGTTTAAAAGTTGGGGCATAAAATTTTGTAATATATCCCCAAAAAGAAACCCCTTTTGTAATGACTCCTACCTCAATATCTTTATTCAAAATATCTTTTAAATCATCTTTTGTTGTAGTATAAAATTCTATTTTATTGTTTTTCAACTTTAAAACCCAATAATTTTTCTTTTTATATTGAGTTACAATTTTTGTAGTTATAAATTGAGAATGGGATATAAAATTTTTATATTCATAATATTTATATCCCAAATTAAGCAATAATATACTAAATAGGAGCCATATCCACTTCATTGCTTTCTACTTCAAATGTAGCATGAGTTGCTTGCATATCATTAACAGGTAAAGCCTTATCTTGAAATCTTGTAAATTTTTTATCAAATTGTAAATGAACTACTCCTGTTGGTCCATTTCTTTGTTTTCCTATAATAATTTCAGCATCTTCTATATCTTTTTCAACAAACATTGGAACATCAGCTTTTTTCCCTTCTTTTTCAGCCTCTTTCATAGCCTGTTTTGTCTCACGAATTTTATATACATCATCTCTATAAACAAACATAATAATATCTGCATCTTGTTCAATAGCTCCACTTTCTCTTAAATCACTCATCATCGGTCTTTTATCTGGACGACTTTCAAGTCCTCTATTAAGCTGTGAAAGTGCAATAATAGGAATTTTAAGTTCTCTCGCAAGCATTTTAAGTCCTCTACTAATTTCAGCTACTGCGATATGTCTTTCTTTGGAATCCCCTACCATCAATTGAAGATAATCTATTATTACTAAACTTAATTCTGGATGAAGAGTTTTTAATTTTCTTAATTTCGCTCTAACTGAATGAATATTTTGAATTGAATTATCATCAATAAAAAATTTTTTTCTAGAAAAATAATCCATTGTTTCTGTGATTTGTGAAATCTGTTCGTCATTCAAATTCCCTGTCCTTACATCTTGAAGAGGAATACTTGAATGAGATGAAATCATTCTAAGCATAAGTTGTTCTGCTGGCATTTCAAGGGAAAATATCGCTACCCCTTTATTATTTTTTAAGACATTATTTGCTATATTCAATACAAAAGATGTTTTACCCATAGCTGGACGAGCTGCTATAATAATTAAATCTCCCTCATTAAATCCACTTGTCATTCTATTAAGGTCAATAAATCCTGTATCAAGCCCTGTAAGAAGAGTATCTTTTGCGATTTGTTCTTTTATATATTGCATTGTAAGGTCTGTAACTAAACTCATTTCTTTAAAATCACCATCTTCACTTTCAGTAGCGATTTTAAAAAGTTCACTTTGAATATCTTCTACAATATCCACTGCTCTTTCATCTGTTTTTTCATAAACTTCCTGTTTTACTACATTAGAAAAGTGTAAAAGCTCTCTTTTTAAAGCTTTATCTTTTATCTCTTTTGAATAACTTTCTATCATTTCAACCGGCGACGATGAAATAATATCAAACATCAAAGTTTCATCAAATTTTCCCTCTTTTTCAAGCTCTTCTTTTATAAAAGTTTCATCTATTGGATAATCTTTTTTATAAAGTTTCTCCATAATAGAAAACACATCTTGATGAAAAGGTAGATAAAAATCTTTTGGTTTTAAAATAGCTGCTACTTTTTCATAATTTTCACCATCAAATAAAATAGCACTTAAAACCCCTCTTTCTATATCTAAATTATATAATTTAATTTCCATTTCCTACCTTTATAATAAATCTTACTCCATTTTGAGTATTTTCAACTTTAATATCTCCATCTAACTTATTCATAATAAGCTTTGACATATATAGCCCTTTTCCTGAGCCAGTTTTTTTAGTTGTAAAATTATCATCAAAAATTTTATCTATTAAATTTTCATCTATTCCACCAGCATTATCTTCTATATATAGAATATTCTTATCGTTATATATTTTTATTATTCTATCCTCTATATCTCTTTCATTAAAAGCATCTACCATATTATTTATAATATTTAAAATAACTTGTTTAAATTCATTTGGATAAATATCTATTTTTATATTCTCAATTTCCATATTTATAGTTATAAAATTTTTAACTAAATAATCTTTTAATAAAATTAAACTACTATTTAGAATAGTGTTTAAAGATACTTTTTCTTTGTTCTTTTCTTGAAAAAAATCTCTAAATTCATTTAAAACATTAGCTAATTCTTTTATTTCTAATAAAAACTCTTTTGTATATTTATTTATTTTTTCTTTATTTAAACTATTTTCTTGATTTTCTAAATTTAAAATTTCTGTTTTCATACTTAAAAGATTTAAAAATTGTAACCATTGATGAGCTACCATATCTATCATTTCACCCATTTGAGCTAATTTTGATTGTTGTATTAAAAATTTTTGAGTTGACTTTTTATAATATACATTTTTAGATACTTTTAAAATTGTTTGTAAAAATTGCTGAAAATCCAAAGGTTTTAATATAAAATCAGATATACCTATTTTAATCAAAGACATAAGTTTATTTGAATCATTATAAGCTGATATAATGATAATTTCTTGTTCAGAATCAATCTCTTTTATCTGTTTTGATAATTCTATTCCATCCATTTTTGGCATTTTAATATCACTAATTATTATATCAAACTTTTCTTTTTTATATAAATTTAAAGCTTCTTCTCCATTATAAGCTATTTCTATATCATCAAAAAAATTTGAAAATAACTCTGTCATCTCTTTTACTAAATATTTATCATCCTCTACATATAGAAGATTCAAATTTTTAGTATATTTTAGTAATTCATCCATTGCTTTCCTTTAAGATGATTTGAAATACTGCACCTTTTTTAGAATTATACACTTTTAAACTACCTTTTAAATGTTTTTCTACAATAATTTTACTCATATAAAGCCCTAGCCCCGTTCCATTTTTAGAATCTTTTGTGCTGAAATATGGCTCAAATATTTTATCTATAATTTCATCATCTATTCCCCCTCCTGTATCTTCTATTTCAAAAATAATTTCATCTTTTTGTTTATAAACTCTAATATTTATCTCTTTTTTTTCTTTATCTTCTAATACATCTTCTGAATTTTTAAGAAGATTTAAAATCACTTGTTTTAACTCATTTTCAAAAATAAATATTTCATCGCTATATCTTATATCAATATTTACTTTTATATTTCTATTTTTTAGAGAAACTCCTATAATTGATAAAACAGAATCCATTATTTCTTCATAAGAAACTAATTTTTTTTGTTTCGTAGGTTTAAAAAAATCTCTAAAATCATCTATTGTATCACTTAAATGCTTTGTATAATTTAAAATAGAATCCATTTTACTATTTATCATATCTTGTTTTAACATATTCATTTGAGATTTTAACTTTACAGAAATTACAATAGCACTTATTGATGCTAATGGTTGCCTCCATTGATGAGCTATCATACTCATCATTTCCCCCATTTGAGCAAGTCTACTTTGATATAAAATTTGTTCATCTTTTTCTCTATTTTTTTTAATTTCCTCCTTTACTCTTTTTTCTAAACTTTTATTTAATTCAAATAATTTTTTATCTCTCTTTAAATCCACAAAAGAAAACCAAACTATTATTATAAATACAAATATAAAAAAATAAATCAATAATTTAAATACATAATCTAACTTTTTTAATACTTTTTCAATTTTAACATAAGGTTGTATAGAAAAATCTATTACTAAAATAGCTTTTACTTTATTATTTTTTATAATAGGTTTTAAATATGTTATCCATAAATTTTGAATATGTTTATGTGTAAAATAAATATCTTTTTTTTCTTTATATACACTATTCCATTTTTCAATTTCTATCGGTTCATAAGTTTCTAAAAACAATGCTTTATCATCTTTTGAGCCATCTAATAAAAATCTAAATTTGTTATCTTGTTTTTCAACTAGATAAATATATTTATATCTATTTGTTATAAATAAACTTAAATCTTTTTCTAACTCTTTTCTTATATCTTTATTTTTGGATAAAAAATTACTAAAATTATTTGATTTTATCTTGTTTTTTATCTCTTGTGATAGATTTTTAGAAAAATTTTTAACATACACAATATTTTCTTTATAATTTGTATCCAACACATATTTTTCTATATCTTGAAATAAATAATCCAGCCAAATAAAAACAATTAAAATAATTATTGCGATTATGTTAAAAATATATACTGGTTTTATTTTCATTCAAGATACTTTAATAAGGATTTATCTAAATGTAAATTATAACTCTCTATAATTTTTTTATTTAGAATAAGTTGAGGTCTTCCTTTTCTCCAATAAAAAGCACCTATTGCATCTAAATTTTTAAAATCTATATAAGAGGTTACAAATAGTGGTTTATTTTTACATTTTAAATTATTTATATCGTATAACAATACTAAATCAGCTTTTTTACAATTATTTACTATTTTTAATACTTTACTATTTTTAAATTCCTTTTTGTTTTTATCTACAAATAAATAAATAACCGGTTTATTAAATAGCTTTGTAAATATTGTCTCATATAATTTAATTTCATAACTATTAGCAAATAAATAACTAGTAAAAACTATTATAATATATATCGCTTTCATTAGAAATAATATTCCATTGATAATATAAATGTTCTATCAATTGGTGCTATTTTAAGTGGTGCTTGTGGCATCAAAGTATCTTTATCAGCTCTCATATAATATTGTTTATATGAGTCATCTAAAATATTTTCTCCTTTTAAAGAAATTATTAAATCTGGACTATAATGATACTTTATCCCTAAATTATATAAAAAGTAATCTTGCTTATCATCATTTGTATGAGTATAAATAAATTCATTAAATAAATCATACTTTTTAAAACTATTTAAATTTCTAAATCTTAATTTTAATTTTTTAAATTTATCTATAATAGCTGTTCTAAATTTTTGATACTCTACACTAAATAAAAAATTATCAATTTTATTATATTCCCTTTTATAAGAGCCATATAAATCTATCATATTTATATCTTTTTTATAATTATATAACAAATATCTATCAAAACTTGGAATAAGATAATTATCTAATTTATTATAACTTATAATTAGTTCATATCTGTTTTTTTCATTAGAATAAATAATATTTTCAGCAATGTTATTGTTTATAATTTTATCTACTTTTTTATCTTTTATAAAAAAACCTGTGCTATTTACTAAATATGGATCAATCGAAGATTCTGAATGACCTACAATAGTTTTAAAAATATAATTATTATTTGTATAAGTATGGCTTATTCTATAATTATATAAGTTATTATTTTGTAAAGAAGCATTATTTTTTACTTTCACTCCCATCAAACCTATATTAAGAATAGAATTAGTTTGAATAAAATATTGATTTTCTATAAAAGCAGATGAAACTATCTGTTTATCATTTCCTGTTTTTGGTAGAGCAATTCCATTTCTATATAAATGAGAATATTTAAAAGTTTTATATCTATATTTTATTCCTGTAATAAAAACATTACTATCCGTTGTATATTTATATTTAAGTTCACTATTATATAAATAAGCATAAATTGTGGATATTTGAGAAGCAATTGGATATAAATAATTATACTCTTTTTTAGGTTCTACATCATCTCTAAAATCAGAGTTTGTTCGTTTATGGTCAAAATCTAATAATAAATAAAAATTCTTATAATTCCCATCATATCCAAAATGAATAAAATCACTATCCACTTTTGCTTTTTTAGGTGTTAAATCAATACTTGTATCTAAAAAGCTATCTTTTTTTTGAGATATAACTTGAAGTAAAAATCTATTATTTTGATTATAAATAGAAGCTAATGCATGATAAGTAGGATAATCTCGTGAAACTTTAACTGAATTTACTTTATATTTTTTTCTTTTATTTTCATCGTATGAAAAATAACTAAAATAATTCCATCTACTTTTAAATTCATCTGCATAATAAACACTTCCAGCATTTGAATTATAATTATTATGTGATAATTTAAATTTTCCACCATTATCTTTTTTTGCTTTTTTTGTATATAATTTTATTAACATAAGAGTTGATTCTGTTGTATATTCATAGCTAGGATTTTGTAAATATACTTCAATATGGTCTATAAAATCTAAATCCATATCTCCTAAAAGCATAAATCCACTTCCATACATACCAGTTGCTATTTCTTGATTATCAATAAAAACTCTTACATTATTACTAATAAAAGCTTTATTATCCCCATAAGTAAAAAGGTCAGGAAAACCATAACTACTTTCTTTATATTCCATACCAGGCAAACTTATTAAAATATCTTTTAATTTATTAACTTGCATTCTTTCAATATCACTTCTTGTAAAAATAAATGATATTCCACCATTTTGCAGTTTTGTTTTTTCCGATAAATCAGATTTTATCTCTATAACTTTTAATAAATCATCAATAGTTTCTGCTAAAAGTAAATTAAAAAACATTGTAAATAAAAATAAAATTTTTAGCATATATCTTCCCTTGGTTCTCCTAAATAAAATCCTTGTGAATAATCAATATCTAATTTTTTAACTTTATTTAACACGGCTTCATTATGGACAAATTCTGCAATACTTTTAACATTTGTCTTTTTAGCAAATTCTACAATAGTTTCTACAATTAAATACATTTTTTCATCTGTTTCTAAATTTTTAATTAAACTACCATCAATTTTTAAATAATCAATCTCTAAATTTAATACATGTCCAAAGTTACTATACCCACTTCCAAAATCATCAATAGCCACTTTTGAGCCAAGTTTTTTAACTAAAATAATAAATTCTTTTAATTCATTATAGTTATTAATTGCATCATCTTCTAATATTTCAAAAGTAACATATTTAAATACATCTTCATATTTTTCCATAAGAGTATAAATAAAATTCATAGTTTCTTTACTATTTATATCTTCGATAGATAAATTCAAAGAAAATTCTATTTCTTTATCTTTAAATTTTTCAAATGCTTGTGTATATATCATTTGTGTAATATATTTATATTCCCTATTTTCTTTTGCTATATTTAAAAATGGATAAATTGACATAACTCCATCATCTGTAACAACTCTTGCTAAAACTTCATATTTAACAATTTTACCTGTTTTATTTGAATAAATTGGTTGATAATATGGAATAATTTTTTTATGTTTAATAGCTTCTTTTAAAACTAAACTTTTTTTAATGTTTTGTTCTATCATATTTTTTTCTTTTAATTCTATATCATAAATAGCATAACTTTTTTCTTTATCTTTTTTTATAATTTTTAAAATAATATCTGCTGTTTCCATTAAAGGAGATATATAACTAATACCGATACTAAATAAAATATGAAACTCTAAGTCTTTATAAATTATAGGATTATGTTTAAAATAATATTCAATATTAGATGCTATTTGAAGTAACTTCTCATCTGATGTTTTAT
>Ga0256837_1002246_pt1 | contig 12202 bp, 10 predicted proteins | sample 4562384metaG_FD_185976 | JGI IMG/M metagenome (GOLD analysis project Ga0256837, IMG submission 185976) | Hydrothermal vent microbial communities from Guaymas Basin, Mexico - 4561-384 | ecosystem: Environmental > Aquatic > Marine > Hydrothermal vents | place: Mexico: Guaymas Basin | collected... | reverse complement strand
CAAAAACGGCAAATTTGAACCCGAGCTTTTACATGAAGCCGTAAAAGCCGCAGGAAAATGCGGAATACTCTGCGAAGGCGGTAAAAAAATAAACGAAGAGGAATTCTTAAAAGAACTGTATGAACAAATCCATACCGGCGGCACAAGAGGAAACGGAACGGGAAGAAACATCCATCAAAGACCTCTGAATGAAGCCATTAAAATGGCAAATGCAATATATGCGATAACTTCGGAAAATAAAAGCCTTGAAGAAGCGGTAAAAATTTTGAAAAGTTAAGGGATTTTAAAGTTTAAATGAGTTATAATTGATAAGTCAAAATTAAAAGGAGAAATTATGGGCACATTTATTAAATGGTTCAGGGAGCTAGGCATTAAAGATGTTGACGAAGTAGGAGGTAAAAACGCAAGTCTTGGTGAGATGTATAATCATTTAACTTCACTTGGTGTTAACGTTCCAAACGGATTCGGTGTAACGGCAAACGCATATAGATATTATTTAAAACATAACGGCCTTGATGAGAAATTTTCAAAAATTTTTAAAAATTTTGATCCGCAAAACATAGACGATTTAAAAAAAGTCGGCAAAACCTGCCGTGAAATGATAATAAATGCTGAAATACCGAATGATCTAAAAGATGAAATTTTAAAAGGTTATGAAGAGCTTAAAAAAGAATACGGCAAAAACATTTCACTTGCCGTCAGAAGTTCCGCAACGGCTGAAGATTCTCCAACCGCTTCATTTGCAGGACAAAACGAAACATATTTAAACATAAAAGGTGAAGAAAATCTTCTTTACGCATATAAAATGTGTCTTGCGAGTAATTTCACCGACAGAAGCATTAGCTACAAATATACCCATAATTTTGATCCTTTAAAAGTTTACCTCGCAGTTACGATTATGAAAATGGTAAGAAGCGATAAAGGCAGCAGCGGAGTAATGTTCAGTATCGACACCGAAACCGGATTTAAAGATGTAATATTTATTAACGCGGCATGGGGACTTGGGGAAAACGTAGTTCAGGGAACGATTGATCCTGATAGCTTTTTCGTTCATAAACCCACATTCAAAAAAGGCTATAAAGCGGTACTTAAAAGAAAAAGGGGAAACAAAGAAAAAACAATGATTTTTTCCGAAAAACTGGAAACTGCAAATTTAGCCGAACAGTTTACTAAAAACATTAAAACCCCTATTGATAAAAAAATGCGATTTGCAATTAATGATGAAGATGTGCTTAAACTTGCCGAGTGGGCTATAAAAATAGAAGAACATTATTCAAAAGTCAACGGACACTATACGCCTATGGATATGGAATGGGCAAAAGACGGAATAGACGGCAATCTGTACATGGTTCAGGCAAGACCGGAAACCGTCCATTCACAAGAAAGCGTAAATGAATTTGAAATCTATAAACTCAAAGAAAAATCAAATATAATCCTCACAGGAAATGCAGTGGGTGAAAAAATAGGGGCCGGAAGAGTAAAAATATTAAAAAGTATGGCTGAATCAGATAAATTTGAAAAAGGCGACGTATTAGTAGCAACAACCACAAGTCCGGACTGGGAACCCGTTATGAAAATAGCAAGCGCCATTATCACGGAAACGGGGGGAAGAACCTGCCATGCGGCAATTGTAAGCCGTGAACTCGGTAAACCGGCAATAGTCGGTGCGAAAAACGCCACTAAAATATTAAAAGAAACCCAGGAAGTTACAGTCAGCTGTGCAGAGGGGGAAGTCGGAAAAGTATATGAGGGAATTCTTGATTTTGAAATAGAAAAAGTGGATATTTCAAAACTGCCCCGCCCTAAAACCAAAATTATGATGAACCTCGGAAATCCGGAACTTTCATTCAGTCTCTCAAAACTTCCGGTTGACGGTATCGGACTTGCAAGAATGGAGTTTATTATAAACACATACATCAAAGCCCATCCTATGGCAATAAAACATCCTGATATTTTAAGCGAAACCGAAAGAGCCCTTATAGACGAACTTGCCTTTCCATATGATGGCGATCCGATTGACTTTTTTGTAAAAACATTAAGTGAAGGTGTAGCAACGCTGGCAACGGGCGTTTATCCAAAAAAATGTATCGTCAGAATGAGCGATTTTAAATCAAACGAATACGCAAACCTTTTAGGTGGAAGACATTTTGAGCCTATTGAAGAAAACCCTATGATAGGATTCAGAGGTGCTGCAAGATATACACATCCAAGCTATAAAGAAGGATTTGAGCTTGAATGTATGGCTATGAAAAGGGCTATTTTTGATATGGGATTTGACAATATTGTTTTAATGATTCCTTTTTGCAGACGTGTAGAAGAAGCAAAAAGGGTAAAAGAAATTATGACACAAAACGGACTTGGAGATATAGAAACATATATGATGTGCGAAATTCCGAACAACGTAATTTTAATCGATCAGTTTTTAGAAGTATTTGACGGTATAAGCATCGGGACTAACGATTTAACGCAATTGACTCTCGGAGTTGACAGGGATTCCCAAATAGTCGCGTTTGATTATGAAGAAAGGGACGAAGGCGTTAAAAAAATGGTTCAAATGGCCGTAGAAGGTGCTAAAAGAAACAAAAAATATTCGGGTCTTTGCGGACAGGCGCCAAGCGATTATCCCGAATTTGCAGAATTTTTGGTAAGTATTGGGATTGAGAGTATGAGTTTGAATCCCGACAGTGTGCTTAAAATCATTAAAGATATTGCGGAGATGGAATTGAAGAAGTGAAAAGTTATAAGTTAAAAATAAAAAATTCAAAGGAATAATATGGAAAAACAAACGTATGAACAAAGTTTCGGAGCAGCTAAAATAGTAACGGGCTCCGCTCACCTGCTAGATACGGGAAAAAGCAAAATATTGATAGACTGCGGTATGTTTCAGGGGTTTAACGAACATCTGAATTATGAACCACTTGGATTTAATCCCAAAGAAATAGATGCGCTTATAATAACACACGGACATCTTGATCATGTGGGTAGAATTCCGCTTTTATACAAAGGCGGGTTTAAAGGTAAAGTATTTGCACATCCGGCTACTTTTGACATCGCAAAAATAGTTCTCATGGACAGTGCAAAACTTCAAGAGGAGGGATATAAAACCAGATACAAAAAAGCCCAAAGACGCGGTGAAGAAAATAAAATAAGAAAGCCTCTTTACACCACAGACGATATTAAAGAAATATTTAAAAAAATGAATAAAGTTAAAATAGAATACAACAAAAAAATAAAAATAACAAAAGACATAAAAGCAACGTTTAAAGATGCAGGTCATATATTAGGAAGCAGTTTTGTTGAAATTGATTTTAAAGAGTTTGACATTAAAAAAAGAGTTGTTTTCAGCGGCGATTTGGGTAATAAAAACAACGGAATACTGCCAAGTCCGCAAAATCCTACATATGCAGATGCACTTTTTATAGAATCCACTTATGGAGACAGAAACCATAAAAATATTGACGAGAGTATACTTGAATTTAAAAAGACAATTATAAACACACTTTTAAATGGCGGAAATATCCTGATACCGACTTTTGCAATAGAAAGAGCCCAGCAGGTGCTGTGTATACTCAAAGAAATGAGTGAAGAAAAATCGCTTCCGAAATCAGCAAAAGTGTTTTTGGACTCTCCTATGGCACAAAAAGTTACAAGCGTATATAAAAAATGGGATTCTCTTTTAAGTAAAAAATGTAAAAAATACAAAAAACATCCTTTTGAATTTGAACAGCTAAACCTTGTAAAAGACGTGGAAGAAAGCAAAGCTATCAATAAAATAGAAAGAGGTGCGGTTATAATAGCCGGAAGCGGAATGTGTAACGGAGGAAGAATTCTTCATCATCTTAAAAACAGAATCTGGAATCCTAGAAACTCCATACTTTTTGTAGGATATCAGGCAAAAGGGACGCTCGGACGTGAAATAGTTGACGGCGCTAAATTTATAAAAATTTTCCACGAAGAAATAATAGTAAAATCAAAAATTCACACCATTAACGGCTTTTCAGCCCATGCAGACCAAAGAGAACTACTTGAATGGATGAATAATTTTGAAAAACTTGAAAGAATTTTTCTGATTCATGGAGAAGAAGACAAACAAACTATTTTTAAAGCGGTAATAAATTCTTACTTAAACAAAAAAGCGCATATAGTGGAAATGGGAGAAAAGATTTATCTTTAATTTCATATTATTTTTGAATAAAACGAAAAAAAGAAAAGTTAAATAATTTCGTTTTTAAGAATTTTTGAAAAAGTATTGAAGTAGATATCTTTAGCTTTTTCAAAAGGAATTTCAACATCATTTATTTTAATTTTATCTCCGCCCACCGTTCCTATTTTTTCAAAATAGACGCCTTTTTCGCTGCAGAATTTTTCAAATTCTTCTTCATTTTCAGGCTTAATTTCTACAAAAGCCCTACTTAAAGTTTCTGAAAATATATCTTTTGATGAATTTACTTTAATATTAAGATTAAGGCCTTTATCACTCACGCACGCCCATTTGTATGCGGCAATTGCAACTCCGCCTGTTGAAATATCTTTTGCAGTTTCAATAAGATCGCTTTGCAGGACATCCCAGAGTTTAAGCTCTTTTTCAAAATCAACTTCAGGATGTTCTCCAGCTACGACGCCTCCGAAAACTTTAAGGTAAAGACTTCCGCCAAATTCCGGTTTGGTTTCACCTAAAATATAAACGCTGTTGCCTTTCTTTTTAAGCTCAGTGGTTCTAAAATTATCGCTTGCACCGACCATTGCGATTTCAGGTGTAGGATATATCCCCTCACCGTCATTTTCATTATAAAGTGACACGTTACCGCTTACAACAGGCGTATTTAAAGCCGCGCAGGCTTCTTTAATACCTTCGCATCCCATTTTAAACTGCCACATAATTTCAGGATTTAGAGGATTTCCATAATTCAGACAGTCGGTGATTGCAAGGGGTTTTATTTTTTTAACGGCTATGTTTCTTCCGGCTTCCATAACAGCGGCCGCCGCTCCCTTTTTAGGATCGATATAGTTAAACCTTGCGTTACAGTCACTCGCCATTCCTAAAAATCTTCCGTTTTCTTTTACCCTGATTACGCTTCCGTCGGCTCTTTTCGTATCAACGGTGTTTGTCTGAACCATTGAATCGTATTGTTCGTAAATCCAAGCCTTATCAACCACTTCACTCTCAGACATCAGTTTTTCAAAAGCTTCCTGAGGATTAATTTCCGGAACTTGAATATTTTTAATTTTCTTTAAATATTCAGGCTCTTTCAAAGGTCTTGTCAGCTCAGGCGCTTCTTCCGTAATAGGATCAACAGGTATGTCCGCCACTTTTTCACCATACCAGAAAAGCTCAACCCTGCCCGTATCCGTAACTTCACCTATTACTTCGGCGTCTAGGTCGTATTTTTTGAATATTTCTATAACTTTATCCTCATATCCTTTTTTGGCGCATATAAGCATTCTCTCCTGGCTTTCGCTTAGCATCAATTCATAAGGGTTCATACCCTCTTCCCTCATTGGAACTTTGTCAAGGTTCATTATAAGTCCGCTGCCGCTTTTACCCGCCATTTCAAAACTGCTTGACGTAAGTCCTGCGGCACCCATATCCTGGATACCGACAATATAATCGGTTTTAAAAAGTTCTAAACACGCTTCCATAAGAAGTTTTTCGGTAAAAGGATCCCCAACTTGAACCGTAGGTCTTTGATCTTCATCCCCTTCTTTAAAACTGTCGGAGCTCATCACAGCCCCGCCAAGACCGTCACGGCCTGTTTTACTTCCTACATAAATTACAGGATTCCCGACACCTTCGGCTTTTGCATAAAATATTTCATCCTGCGGACATATACCCAAAGCAAATGCATTTACAAGTATATTCCCTCTGTAACATTCTTCAAAAGCTGTTTCACCGCCGATTGTAGGAACACCTATACAGTTTCCGTAACCTGCAATTCCAGCCACAACTCCGCTTAACAGATGTCTGTGGAGTTTTGCGGTTTCATCTTTTCCTTTAATATGCGCAAACCTTATGGCATTCAGATTTGCAACCGGTCTTGCACCCATTGTAAATATGTCTCTGAGTATTCCACCCACACCCGTTGCGGCTCCCTGATACGGCTCTATAAAACTCGGATGGTTATGACTTTCCATTTTAAATACGGCAGCCATATTGTCACCTATATCAATTACACCTGCATTTTCTCCCGGCCCTTGGATAACCCACGGAGCTTCTGTCGGAAAACCTTTTAAATATACTTTACTTGATTTATACGAACAGTGTTCGCTCCACATAGCACTGAAAACACCAAGTTCCACAAAATTCGGCTCACGTTCCAAAATATTTTTAATATGTTCATAATCATCAAACGAAAGCTTGTGCTTTTCAAGAATTTCATTTAATTGAGCGTTATCAATTTCATATGCCATAATGAACCTTTTTTATGGAAATTATAACATATTAGTGGGTAGTGGGTAGTGAATAGTAGGTAGTATCAAAAATTTTATTCATTATTTTTAACTATACACTATCCACTACCACTACTCACAAGGCTATTTCACCCTGAAAAAAAGCGAAAAAGTAAAAAAGACAAGGTTGCGGATTTTAACGAAAATTTTGCGTTAAAAAAAGTGCGTCTACCCGTCAGGGCGCTTTACAGGCGTATGAAGTACAATTTTACACATTTTCATCGCCGTGCGAGCCTAAAAACGACAAGCAGTTGTCGTTTTTTTAACGGCTCTCCCGTTCGCACTTTTTAGCAAAATTTGAGTGTTGCGTAAGCAAAAAGGAGCACGAAGCTGTCATATTTTTATCTTTGGAGTTTAGCATGAAACAACCCTGCCACTACCCACTACCCACTAAAATTGCTATAATTCCATCAAAAAAAGAGGAGTTGGCATTGGATTACTATGAAATACTGGGTGTTGAAAAAACCGCTACAAAAATAGAAATTAAAAAAGCTTACAGAAAACTGGCTATGAAATATCATCCGGATAAAAACCCCGGAGACAAAGAAGCCGAAGAAATGTTCAAAAAAATAAACGAAGCCTATCAAATATTAAGCGATGACGAAAAAAGAAGCGTTTACGACAGATACGGCAAAGAAGGACTGGAAGGCCAGGGATTTAAAACGGATTTTGATTTCGGGAACATTTTCGATATGTTTAACGATATATTCGGCGGCGGTTTCGGTAGGGGACAAGCGGAAATTCAAATGCCTTATGACATAGACAAAGCCGTAGAAGTAACCCTTGAATTTGAAGAAGCGGTTTTCGGTATAAGCAAAGAAATAAAAACAACCTATTTCAAACTATGTCCGAAATGTAAAGGAAGCGGAGCGGAAGAAAAAGAAACATGCCCGAGCTGTCACGGTAAAGGCTCTATTTTAATGGGTAACGGTTTTATGAGAATATCGCAAACCTGCCCTCAGTGTAACGGGAAAGGCTTTATAGCCAAAAAAGTATGTCAGGAATGTAAAGGCAGAGGTTATATTGCGGAAGAAGAAACCGTAAAAGTTGATATCCCGGCAGGCATAGACAACGGCATGAGAATGAGGGTAAAAGGAAAAGGAAATCAGGATATAAATGGTTACAGAGGGGATTTGTATCTTATATTTAATGTTAAAGAATCCAAAATCTTTACACGAAAAGGCAACAATCTCATAGTGGAAACACCTATATTTTTTACCAGCGCCATTCTCGGAGACACTGTAAAAATCCCTACTCTCAGCGGAGAAAAAGAAATAGAAATCAAACCCCACACAAAAGACAAAACAAAAATCATTTTCAGAAACGAAGGTGTCGCAGATCCGAACACAGGATACAGAGGGGATTTAATTGCAGTATTGAATATTGTTTACCCGAAAAAGCTATCGGAAGAGCAAAAAGAGCTTCTTGAAAAACTGCATAAAAGTTTCGGAGGTGAAATAAAAGAACACAAAGGAATTCTTGAAGAAGCAATTGATAAAGTAAAAAGCTGGTTTAATAAATCCTAATTTTACTTTCTATTTCTTTAATTATATCTTTGATTTCTTTATTTAAATTTATTTCAATCATTGTTCCTTTTTCCGAAATAATTTTCTCAATCTTGTTTTTCACTTTATAAGTTCCCATTTCTCCGGTTTCAAACAATAAAATTACGAAAGCGTTGTCGTATTTAGCCATTAAATCACTTTTTCTTAAATTTTGTTGTATCAGCTTTATATACTTTGCATCGAATTTAAAAAGTAATACATTTATTTTTACATTTTTATATCTTTTATAAATTTCAAAAGTCTGTTTTAAATATTCTATAAAAAAAGCTTTTGAATAAATATTATATTTTGGTTCTTTGATCAGATTTGTATAAAATTTTTCAATAATTTCTACCAATTTTTCTTTCGGCAATTCCATTAATTTATTCACAATAGTATCCTAATTAAAATTTCTGCAGGATAAAAAAAATAACTGCTAAGAGGCGTAAAAAGAACTATCATCAGAATAATCATTCCGTAAGGTTCAATCTTGTTATAAAATGCGACTATCTTATACCATTTCAACTGCAAAGAAAGAAATTTAAGCGCATTCGCTCCGTCAAGAGGAGGTATCGGGAACATATTGAATACAGCAAGGACAACGTTTATCAAAACCATATACATCAAAAACATATACGCAAAAACACTCAACACACTCTCCGGTTCTCTCACAAAGCCTATCAGACTCGATGCCATTAAAGCCAGAGCAAAGTTATATACCACGCCTGCAACAGAAACATTAAAAGCCGCCATATATCCGCCTCTCCTGACAACGGTAAAAATATTTACTGGCACAGGTTTTGCCCATCCGAACACTATCGGATCGGCCACTCCGGCCATTTTCTGAGATAAAAACAAAACCAGAGGAAACACGACACTCCCAAAAGGGTCTATATGTTTTAACGGATTAATACTGAGCCTTCCTTCGTTAGTAGCGGTCATATCACCGTAATGCCTAGCAACAAGCCCGTGCATAATTTCATGCCCTACTATTGCAACGACAAAAGCCAAAACCATCGCCGAATATTTAATAATCAAAAATTCCAATTTAAACCTTTAATTTTCACTTTTAACTTTTCACTTTTAACTTTTCACTTTTAACTTTTCACTTTTCATTTCCGTTGCATCCCGCCGTCAAATACGGCTTTTTACCTTCACGCAGCTCTTTTTCAATTTCATCAATAGTTTTACCGACTCTGTTCCATCTTATTGTATAGTTCGGACAGTTTTCCGCATCGTCTTCCCCAGACTTTTGCATAACCCAGCTCATATATATAAACCACGGTTTCCCGACTATCAGTTTATAAGGCACCGCTCCCCAAAATCTGCTGTCGTCACTGTGATCTCTATTGTCGCCCATCATAAAATAACTGTCTTCCGGAACAATAACAGGTCCGTAATTTTCTATTTCTTCGGGATAATTTACCTCAGGATCGTGATGTATTCCGGGATGTTCTTTCATATATGGATTTAATGCCCATTTTTCCCCGTTTACATCTGCGATTTTTGCGTTCATTTTTTTTGCAAAAGCCACAGTTTTCTCATCACTGTTTTCTACTCTCAAATATAAATTTTTATTTTTAACCATAAGCTTGTCGCCGCTTACAGCCACACATCTTTTTACAAAATGCATTTTAGGATTAACGGGAAATCTGAAAATCACAATATCCCCTCTTTTAGGTCTCGGACCGTCTATTAAATGCCCATCGCCTCTAAAATCCGGAAGCAACGGTATTTCTAACCAAGGAATATGCGGAATAGGCACACCGTATGCAAATTTTTTGGCAAACAAAGCATCTCCCGGCATCAGTGTTCTTTTCATACTGCCGCTTGGAATTACAAATGCCTGAGCCAAAAAGAATATAATAAGTAAAACTATTACAATGGTTCCGGTCCATGTATTTGACCAGTTATAAAATTTTTTCAGTTTTTCTTTCATTTAACCTCTTTTACAAAATTTTTAGCGGCTTTTACCGTGTTTTTCAAAAGCATAGCTATTGTCATAGGCCCCACACCGCCAGGAACGGGAGTTATAAAAGAAGCCTTTTTGCTCACATTTTCAAAATCAACATCACCGACAAGTCTTCCGTCACTCAGTCTATTTATTCCTATATCTATTACAATTACATCATCTTTTACCATATCGGCGGTAATAAGATTTGGTTTTCCAACACCTACAATTACCACATCCGCCCTTTTGGTATGAAATGCTAAATCTTTTGTTTCTATATGACAGATATCAACAGTAGCCCAAGCGTTTACCAAAAGCGCCCACATAGGTTTACCGACTATATTACTTGCGCCCACAACGCATACATCCTTGCCTTTAAGATCAATATTATATTCACCAAAAAGCTCCATTACGCCAAGAGGGGTGCACGGAGCAAACGTATCCAACCCCTCAACAAGTCTTCCCATATTATACGGATGAAACCCGTCAACATCTTTACTGGGATCCACCGCTTCAAGAACCTTTGTGGTATCTATGTGTTTCGGAAGAGGCAATTGAATTAAAAGGCCGTGAATATTCGGATTTTCATTAATCATATTTATAGTGGAAAGAAGTTCTTTTTCCGTAATATTTTCCGGAAATTCATGCACCACACTGTAAATACCGACTTTTTGAGAGGCGTTTCTTTTCATTTTCACATATGTCTGACTTGCGGGGTCGTCACCCACAAGAATAACAGCAAGCCCAGGGGTGATTCCTTTGGCTTTAAGTTCATCAACTTCTGTTTTTAAATTGTCTTTTATTTTTTCGGAGAGTTTTTTTCCGTTTAGAATTGTCATTATCCTTCCTTTTTGATAAAATGAGAAATATTTGAAATTTTAACATAAAAGGAAAAACTTAATGTTAATTCGACTGTTTTTTATCATATTCAGCTTTCTTTACGCAGATACAAACTGGTTTATAACAAACTATGAATACGGAAAAATGCTCTATAACAACCCCAGAGGTATAAGCTGTGCCAAATGCCACGGAAAAAAAGGCAACGGCAAAACAGTTACCTATTTTGTAAATTCAAATGGAATAAAAACCGTAATTAAAACAGCCCCTATTAAAAACATCACTTTTGAAAAACTCAAAAAAGCCCTTTTTCATCAGATCAAAATCAAACCCGTCCTGAAAAAAAACCCTGATTCTTTACTAAAATATATGAATATTATGCCCAAATACGATTATCTTACCAATGATGAAATCAAAGCAATTCTCCTTTATCTAAACTCAAAGAATAAACAATGATATTCGAAGACATTTCAAACCTTGAAGAAATTGTTGAAAAAAACCTGCTCAATAACGCTTTAAACCTGATAAAGACCCCTTCTTTAAAAACAGTAACAAAAAAAGAAAAAAGAAGCGTTCTTATGGTAAGTGCCCATCAGATAAAACACCTTAATAAAATAGATGAACTGCCGGCTGACGTAATTATGCTTAACCTCGAAGATGGAGTCCCTAAGAAAAAAAAGGAAATCGCCAGAATTATGCTTGGGGTTTTTTTATCAAATATCAAAACAACCGACAAAGAAATAGTTATCCGTGTAAACACCCTAAACGAAGGCGGACTTGATGATATAAAGTTTCTGGAAAAATTCAACTTTAACGCATTTAGAATTCCAAAAATTAATTCCGTAGAAGAAATGGACGATGTGTTTATGATAACCGATAAAGAAATACAAGCATCTATCGAGACCAAAAAGGCGTTTTTTAACCTTAAAGAATTAAAACATCCAAAACTTACCACCTTTTATATAGGAATTTATGATTTATTAAACGAGCTAAAACTACCTCACTCAATCATTACACTTGAAAATCCGCTAATTCATAAAATCCTAAGCGACTTTTCCCTAACTTCGAGATATTTAGAAATTACTCCCATCGGATTTGTTTATCAGAATTACAAAAACCTTGAAGGATTTAAAAAATGGTGCCTGCTTCAAAAAAACTTGGGAATGCAGGGAGTCGGATGTATTACACCCGCTCAGTGCGAAATAGCCAATAAAATATTTGAAGAAGACAAGGAATTTGCAAAAATAATAGTTGAAAGATTTGAAAGCGAAGGTCCTTTTACGATTGACGGGCTGTATGTAGATGAACCGATATATAAGAATTACAAGCAGCTTTTATAATTTAAAAACTCTTCAAACTTTTTAGTTATCTCTTCGGACTGCACAAGGCCTTCTATAAAAATTTTCCCGTCAAGCACTAATGT
>Ga0256837_1002243_pt1 | contig 12210 bp, 12 predicted proteins | sample 4562384metaG_FD_185976 | JGI IMG/M metagenome (GOLD analysis project Ga0256837, IMG submission 185976) | Hydrothermal vent microbial communities from Guaymas Basin, Mexico - 4561-384 | ecosystem: Environmental > Aquatic > Marine > Hydrothermal vents | place: Mexico: Guaymas Basin | collected... | reverse complement strand
ATGAGTTAGAGCTTGAAAAGGATTCAGGGCTAGAACTAGAAGAGCAAATTGAAAATGCAGTTAATGAATTAAGTAAAGAAGATTTAGAGAGTGAAGTTGATGAAGAAACATTAATGGATATTGTAACAAAAGATATAACTAGTTTAGATTCTTTAACATCAAGAGAACTGAAATTAGCTATTGGTGAAGAGGTTGAGCCAGAGGTTGAAGAAGAGATTTTACCTGAGCCAGAAATAGAAGAACCTGAACTTAGTAATGAGAATGATTTAGTAGAAAATGAGATAGAAGATATACCAAAAAATATAATTGAAGAAGAGATTGAGAAAAAAGACAATAATGGTGTGGAAGCATTAAAAACACTACTAAAAGCTTTAACAAATGAAGATGTAGTAGCATCATTAGATGGAATGAAAATAAATATAAATATAACATTAGGTGATAACTAATGAATACAAATAGTGGTGCGATATTAGTATTATCTGGTCCAAGTGGGGCAGGTAAAAGTTCTTTAATAAATAAAATATCAGATGATATAGGTGATTTTTATTTTTCCATATCAACTACAACTAGACCGATTAGAGATGGAGAAGTTAACGGAATTCATTATTATTTTGTAAGTGAAGAGGAGTTCAAAAAAGATATAGAGGATAATCTATTTCTAGAGTATGCTGTTGTTCATGGAAACTATTATGGCACATCTTTAAAGCCAGTTAGAAAAGCTCTGAGAGAAAAAAAACTTATTATATTTGATATAGATGTTCAGGGAAATACAGCAATCAAAAATCGCTTAGGTGATATTACTACATCTGTATTTATAACTCCTCCATCATTGAGTGAACTACAAAAAAGATTAGAAAATCGTTCTACTGATGAACAAGAGGTTATAGATGCTAGATTAAAAATGGCTAAAAGAGAGATACAAAGAATCTCAGAATATGATTTTTTAATTATAAATGATGAAATTAATGAAGCATCAAGAACTTTAAAAAAAATTGCAAATGCATCAAGGCTTAAAATAAGTCATGATGATATTAATATTTTTGTAAATAAATGGGAAGATTTATAATAAATTTTTTCGATAAGATTTTTTACAGCAAATTGTAGATATACTACATAACTTAATTATGAAAAAAAGGAATATATATGCCTCAAATACCAGGTGGAATGGAATTATTATTAATATTTGGAATCGTTGTTTTATTATTTGGAGCGAAGAAGATTCCTGATTTAGCGAAAGGTATAGGAAAAGGTATTAAAAACTTTAAATCTGAAATGAGCGATAAAGAAGATGTAGTAGCTAAAACTGATGCTCCTAAAACAGTAGAATCATCAGAAGAGATTAAATCTTCAACAGAAACTCCAAAAACAACAACACAAGCTTAACCCTTGAAACAAAGAGTATCTACGCTTTTGCGTGAAAAATTTGGTCGTGAAGTTGTTTTAGAAAAGCCAAAAGATCGCTCTTTTGGTCATTTTGCTACTCCAATCGCTTTCTCTTTAGCTAAAGAGTTAAGAAAATCCCCTATGATAATAGCACAAGATTTAGCTTCATCTTTTGATGATGATACTTCTGTATTTTCTAGTGTAGAATCTGTAAAAGGTTACTTAAATTTTCGTTTGAGTGAAAACTTTTTAAATGAATATGCTATTTGGGCTTTAGATAATTCTAGTGAATTTGGAAAGCAAGAAAAAAATCAAAAAATTCTTTTAGAGTTTGTTAGTGCAAATCCTACTGGACCCTTACATATTGGTCATGCTCGTGGAGCTGTTTATGGAGATACTCTTTATAAACTTGCTAAACATTTAGGTTATGATATTACTGCTGAGTATTATGTAAATGATGCTGGAAATCAGATTGATTTACTTGGTCTCTCTATTCAACTTTTTGGTCGTGAAAATATCCTTAAAGAGAAAGTTGAATATCCTGAATCCTACTATCGTGGTGATTATTTAGAATCTCTTGCTACTGGTGCTGTTGAAAAATTTGGTAAAGATATTTTAACTGATGATTCTCGTCAAAAAGAGTTAGCATTATGGGCAAAAGATGGTGTTATGGAGATAATAACAAAGTCTCTATCTGATTTAAATATAAACTTCGATACATTTGTGAATGAATCTTCACTTTATTCTGATTGGGATAGAGTTATGGAAAAAATGGGCGATGGAATCTATAAAAAAGATGACAAAATCTGGATAGCTTCTGAATCTAAAGGTGATGATAACGATAGAGTTGTTGTTCGTGAAGATGGAAGACCAACCTATTTAGCTGGTGATATAGTGTATCATAACCAAAAGTTTGAAAGAGGTTATGATCACTATATTAACATTTGGGGAGCAGACCATCACGGTTATATCCCTCGTGTAAATGCAGCAGTTGAGTTTTTAGGGTATGATTCTAGCAAACTTGAAACACTACTTGCTCAAATGGTTTCCCTTCTAAAAGATGGTGAACCATACAAAATGAGCAAAAGAGCTGGTAATGTGATTCTTATGAGTGACATTGTTGAAGAGATTGGTTCTGATGCACTCAGATTTATTTTCGCTTCTAAAAAGAGTGATACAGCATTAGAATTTGATTTAGCAGAGTTTAAAAAACAAGATAGCTCAAACCCTATCTTTTATATCCAATATGCTCATGCAAGAATCAATACAATTTTAAGTAAATCTAATTTCTCAAAAGATGAAATTTTAGCATCAAGTCTAAAAGGTCTTGATGAAAATGCAGATGGTTTACTTTTTGATGCATTATTACTTCCTGAAGTTATCGAGGACGCATTTAATTCTCGTCAAGTACAAAAGCTAACTGATTATTTAAAATCATTAGCATCATCTCTTCATAGATTCTATTATGATTGTAGAATTATCGGCAATGAAGATGAAGCAAAACTTTTAAAATTGTTTTTGGTGGTAGCCCTATCATTAAAAACTGGTCTTTCACTTCTTGGAATTGAAGCTAAAGATCATATGAGTAAAGAAGAAGAATAAACAAATATATGATTCTACATCTGAGATGTAGAATCCCTCGAGTAGATAAATAATAAAATATAGAAAAAAATCATCTGTTTAAGAAAGTATTTATATCAACCTATGGTAACATTACTAAAATATGAATTATAAAAACAGGAAAATATTATGAATATTAAAATAAGAAAAGCTTCTGTCAGTGATGTTGAGTTTTTATCTAAAATGATATTACAAAGTTCAAGAGCTGGAAAAAAAGAGGGTTTATTTGATCTTTTTTTTAAAACAAATAATGATAGTGTGATTTTAGAAAAACTAGAACTTTTAACTCAAACAAAAGCTAAAAATCGTTGTCATTATAGTAATTTTTTAGTAGCTGAATTAGATGGTAAGTGTGTAGGTTCTTTATGTAGTTATGAGCCACGAATATCTACAAAACAAACATTTATAGATGCATTATATGAAATAGATTCTGCAGAAGATATTGATGATGCTTTGAATATATTAGATTGTTGTAAATTTGATTTAAATAATAGAACATTAATGTTTGATTTTATGGAAGAGCTGGAGGGTTTTGTAGATGTAGGTGTATTAAAAGGGCTTATGCAAAAATCACTTTTAACTGCTAGGTTAAAAGGTTATCGCATTGCACAAACAATAGTTGAAATAGGTTCACTAGAAACATTGTTATTTTATAAAAAACTTGGATTTAAAGAGATGGAACAACAAGAATCTGAACTTTATAGAGAAATTTTTGGAAGAAATGGTTTGGTTCTTTTAGCAATAGAATTTTAAAATTCTATTGCATTAAATATCTATTTCTCTAGTACACTATTTATAGAGTATCTTAAGTCATCGTCTAAATTATCCATACTTTTTAACATCCATTTTAAATATTTAGTATCACTAGATGCAACCTCTTCAAGTGTTTTATCTTTGTATTTACCAAATTTAAAAGTTTTGATAATAATAGGTGTTTTTGTTAATTCAACCATTTTTTCAACTGGATTAGAATCTGGATATTTTTCTATAACAATATCTTTAAGCTTAGATAGTAATAGCTTTAAAATTAAAACATCGCCAATAGCATCATGAGCTTTAACTTCTATACCTAATTTATCTGCTTCTTTTTTTTCATCTTTGTATAGTTCCATTTTATAACGAAAATATTGAAGTCTATGAGCTTCTTCATCAGGTAAAATATGTTTTGAAACTCTTAGTGTGTCAATAACTTTCATCTTAACATCAAAATCCTCTTTTTTAAGCATCCCTAAATCAAAAGGTGCATTATGGATTATCATATAATTATTGTCATTATTTAATTCTACCAATCTTTTATATGCATCTGTTTCTTTACATAATGGTTTATTTATAATCATATCTTGAGTTATACCATGAACCTCCATTGCTCCAAATTTAATTGGAATTTCGGAAGAGTTGAATTCATTATGTACTTCAATTTTTTTAGATCCTAAAACCATGTATCCTAGCTGAATAACTCTATCTTCTTCAGTGGTACCTGTTGTTTCTGTATCTAATATAATATATTTACTAGCCAAGATTTATCCTTTATAATTTTAGTGAAAGTATATCTAATATTTGTTATAGTTTTTTGTGTAGGAGTTATTTTAGTAGAGTATATGTAGATAGTAAAAAAGCTAAGATATAAATCTTAGCTTTTAAAGAGAAAGAAAAAATTAAGCTAAAAGCTTAACCCATTTGTGCAGCAACTTCTGCAGCAAAATCATCTTCTTTTTTCTCAATCCCTTCACCAACTTCAAGGCGAATAAATTCAGTAATCTCAGCAGTACCACCAAGAGCTTTAGCAGCAGCAGTAACAGCTTGTGCAACTGTTAATTTGTCGTCTAAAACATATTGTTGGTCTAATAGTGCTAGTTCTTTATCTAACATAGTGTTATCAAGAATAAAACGAGCTACTTGACCAGGTACAATTTTGTCCCAAATTTTTTCTGGTTTACCTTGTTCTGCAAGTTTAGCTTTAATATCAGTTTCAGCTTGAGCCATAACATCATCAGTAAGTTGCATCATAGAGATAAACTGAGGTACATTTTTAAGAGGCTTTTTAAGACGAGATAACTCTTCATTATCTTTCTTAAGTGCTTCAATTCTACCTTTAGTTTCATTTTCAACATAATCAGCATCAAAATCTTTATAAGATAGTGTTGATGGTTTCATTGCAGATGCATGCATAGCAACTTGCTTAAGCATAGCTCTCATACCCTCAGCAGTTTTTTCTGAATCACATTTAGCAGTAATAATTACAGCAATACGATTGTTTGAATGGATATAACCATTAAGTGCAGTTGTTGAATCAGCGTTAAGTGTACCAAAACGACGAAGTTCAATTTTTTCACCAATTTTATTTACAGCTTCAGAAAAAGTTTTACCAAATGCAGAGCTATTAAATGCAGCTACATCAGCAGGTTGATTAGCATAAACTTCTTGTGCAGAATCTTTTACTAACTGTTGAAAACCTTCATTTTGAGCAACAAAGTCAGTCTCAGAATTAATTTCAATAACAGTAGCTTTAGAAAAGTCATCAGCGATAACGATTCCAGCAAGACCTTCAGCAGCAACTCTATCTGCTTTTTTAGCAGCTTTAGCGATACCTCTTTCTTTTAACCATTCAGTCGCTTTAGCCATATCTCCGTCATTTTCAACAAGAGCTTTTTTACAGTCCATCATAGGAGCATCAGTAGATGCTCTTAATTCTTTAACCTGTGCTGCAGTAACTGCCATGATTATACCTCCTCAGTTTTAGCTGGAGCTTCTTCAGTTGCTGGAGCTTCTTCAGTTACAACTTCTTCTTCAGTTTGCTCTTCTTCAGCAGGTGCATCTCTAAGAGCTTTACCTTCGTTAATAGCAGCCGTCATTTCACGACAGAAAAGTTGAATTGAACGGATTGCATCATCATTACCAGGAATTGGGTAAGTGATTAAATCTGGATCACAGTTAGTATCTAGTGGTGCAACGATAGGGATATTAAGACATCTAGCTTCTAAAATAGCGATATGCTCTTTTACTGCATCAACAACAAATAACATATCAGGAAGTTTTTTCATATTACGGATACCACCAAAATATGATTCAAGTTTAACTTTTTTACGAGTAAGCATTAATGCTTCTTTTTTAGTTAAAAGATCAATTTGACCATTTTCTTGCATCTCAGTAATAACATCAAGTTTTCTGATTGATTTTTGAATAGTTGGGAAGTTAGTAAGCATACCACCTAACCATCTGTTATCTACATATGGCATATTACAAGCGATAGCAGCATCTCTTACAGAGTTACGAGCTTGTTTTTTAGTACCAACAAATAATATAGTTTTACCTTCAGCCGCAGCATCCATAACGATTGTATATGTATTACGGAAATAACGAAGAGTTTTTTGTAAATCAATAATATAGATATTTTTACGAACACCAAAAATATATTTTTTCATTTTCGGGTTCCAACGACGAGTTTGGTGTCCAAAGTGTACACCACATTCTAAAAGGTCTTTCATAGTTACCATAGGTAATCCTTAAAGGCTATTATTTCAAGCCAGAAATTTGTTAGTTTGCTTTGATAATGTCGGACAATTTACCTTTAAAAAAGGGTTGCACTAACTTTTTTACATTATCTGTTTAATATTTTCAACTGCATATAGCAAAGTGAAAAATCGCGTAATTATACCTAGAACCTATTAAATAAAAGCTTTTTAGTTTGTAAATATATCAATAAAATTAAGTACAGTTTACAATTTGTGTAAAATATATGATTAAATATTATTTTTAGTTATAAGAGATATAATTACATAAAATAAATTTAAGGTTAATTTAATATGAAAAGAAGAGATTTTATGGGATTAGCTGGTGTAACAGCTATCGCAACATTTAGTGGATGTAGTTCTAAAACACCTACAATTGAAAATAATCAAGAAAATATTACTCAACAAACAAATTCATTTAATAAATCAGCTATCCAAATTCGTGAAAAAATAAAAAAAAGAGTTATCGTAATTGGTGGTGGTTTTGGTGGTTTAAATACTGCTTCTGCAATCAAAGCATTTGATCCAAAACAAGAGATAGAAGTTATTGTAATTGAGAGAAATCAACACTACTTTGTATGTCCGATGAGTAATACTCTTCTAAGTGGAGACCCATCTTTTAAAAAAGAAAATTTTGTATTTGATTACTCAAATGTTCAAAAAGAGTATGGTTTTGAAGTGATGCAAGGGGAAGTTATTGGAATCGATAGAGCTTTACAAATTGTTTCAACTTCAAATGGTTTTTTAGAATATGACTACTTAGTGATGGCTCCAGGAATAGAGTACAATTATAAAGTTGAATTTCCACATTGGAGTGAATCTAAGATAAGACAAGCTAAACTGGAAGCTTCAGGTGGATTGATTAGTGATGCTGGGATTGAGCATACTAGACTTATTCAACAACTTGCAAAATTTAAAGAGAATGGTGGTGAGGGTATCATAGCTATTATCCCACCTCGTCCAAAAATCACAAAATCATTAGAATCTAGCGTAGCTTATAAATCACTTTCTAGATGTAAACCTGCTCCTTATGAAAGAGCTTGTATGATTGCAAACTGGATTAAAAAGAATAATTTAGTTGGTAAAGCTAAGGTTATGATTCTTGATAATTCACCTCGTCCACAAGCAAAATCTGTTGCATTTGAACAGGTATTTAAAGAGCTTTATAGTGACATAATCGAGTATGTTGGTGGTTTTGATTTGATGGATGTTGATTTTGATAAAAAAGAGATCACTTATCGCTCAATTAATGATGATGCTGATTATGTAAAAAGTATAATGAAATATGATGTGCTAAATCTTATCCCTCTTCAAAAAGCTAGTTCACTCATCTCTATGGCAGGGATTAAAACAAATGTTTGGGGTGGTGCTGTTTTAGCTAAAAGAAAATTTTATACTAAAACAGATAATAAAGTTTATGTAATTGGTGATAGTGCTTTTTATGGAAAAGGTACTTTAAAAGATAATCCAAAGAAAAAAAGTGGTATTCCTGCTGCTGCACAAACGGCATATAGTTCTGCAAAAATTGCTGGTGAGATGATAGCAAATAGAATCCTAAAAAATATTGATGCACCAATAATAGACCTATCTGCTTCATGTTTTTCAATGGTAAAAAGTGCTGATGAAAGATTTGGAATCGCAATCTATAAAGATTTTAAATTTAGTGACAAAGGTTTTACTATCACAGAGAGTGTACCAAAAGTAGATGGCAAATACTATAATGTTGGTGCAGGTGTTGGATTAACTGGATGGTTTGATGCTATCACTGCTGATACATTTGCAACCTTTACACCAACAGTAAGAGAGCTTAGTTAGTTTAATTAAATCAAGTTGTTCTCTTTCTAAGAGAAAACAACTTGATTTCCACCATTTTGTATTGCTTTATGTAGACACATATCAGCATTATCTAAAATATCATCAAGTGAATCTTCTCCACCTAAAGTAACACCTATTGATATAGTAAAATCAATCACTTCATCTTTGTCAGATGTTAATACAGCGTTATTTATTGCATGAGATAATCTGTCAAAAATATCTTTTGCACTATAAATATTTATATTTTTAAGAACTACACAAAACTCTTCACCTCTAAATTTTGCGACAATATCACGGTAGTTAGTATTAGTTCTTAGAATCTCAGATATAAATACAATTACATCATCAGCATTCTCTTCACCATATTTTTTTACTAAATCTTTAAAGTTATCTATATTAATTAATCCAACTGCAAATTTTTCATTATTCTCTTGTGTGTACTCTTCCATATTTTTTATAAAATATCTATGGTTATATAAACCTGTAAGGTAATCACGATTTATTTGGTTAGTGATAATGTTTATATTTTCTAATGATTCTATACTGTTGTTTACTCTACAAGTAAATTCATCTTTTGAAAATGGTTTTTTTATAAAATCATTAGCACCAAATTTTAAAAACTGTGCGATAGTTTCATTATCTTCACTAGAAGAGAGAGCGATAATTCCAAGTTCATTTTTTGGATATAGCTTTCTTATATTTTCTGTTAATTCAAGACCATTCATTACAGGCATATTATAATCTGTAATCACTAAAGATATATCAGGAGTTGTATCTAAAATATTAATAGCTTCTTCACCATGAGCAACAGTTATAACTTTAAAGCATAAGTTTTCTAGTGTAGTTTTCATCTGTTTTCTAAACATCATAGAATCATCAACAATCAAAATTTTGTGTTGACGATTCTTATCTAACCTTTCTAGTAGAGTTAAAATATAGTTAATATCATTATTTCCATTGTTTTGTATGTAGTCTATGATATTTTTGTTTAGCATATTTTTTCTATACTCTTTATCACTATTTTCACTTAGAACTATTGCTTGATGACCTTTTGATATTATATAGTCCACAGCAGATTCTAGTGATGAACCATCAATAGATGAACCTACTATAACACTTAAGTATTTATAGGATTTTAAAAAAAGTTTTGCTTCTGATAGTTTGTAGGCTAAGTCAACTTTATATCCTAAAGCTGTTTCTATTTTTTTTGCAATTAAATTTGCTAAGGCTTTATTACTCTGTACAATTAATACTTTAGTTATCATATATTTTCTCCAGTTTACTCTATTAATTGCTAGAATACTACAATAATTTATCTATATTTTTAGTAATAATTGTTAATATTAATTTATGAATTATTTGAGTGTTACTATTGATAAACTAAAGTCAAGAAAAAATGTATTTTTAACTGGTGGAGCAGGTGTGGGTAAAACCACAATAACCAAAGAGGTGATAAAATCTTACGAAGTCGATGCTAAAAAAGTAGCTAAACTTGCCTCTACTGGGATGGCGTCAACTTTGATAGATGGTCAAACTCTACATAGTTTTTTAGATTTAGGTATCGCTTCGAATCTTGATGAATTAGAACAAAACAAAAAATTACAAATAAGTAAAAAAGTAAAGAAGATTCTACAATCTATACAGTTAATAATTATAGATGAGATATCGATGGTGAGTGATACTCTTTTTGAGATGGTAAAATTTAGGTTAGACCAAGCAGAGTTTGGTGGTTCTCTTTTGATGGTTGGGGATTTTTTACAGCTTCCACCTGTTGTTCGTGGTTATGGTGATGTGAAATTTGCCTTTGAATCTAATGCATGGATAGAATATAATTTTGAGATAATTGAATTAACTCATATATATAGAACTGATGATAAAAGATTTATAGAGTTACTTCATAATGTAAGGTTTGGTTTTATAGATGAGGAGATTCACAACCATCTAAACGAGTATATAAAACAGATACCTGATGATTTGAATGAGTTTACATTCTTGTTTGGTAAAAATAATAGTGCATCTTCTCATAACAAAAAGCAATTATCATATATAGATGAGGAGTTATTTGTAAAAGAGGCAGAGATTACAAAACATCTAAAAAGTGTGAAAGATTCTGATATAGAGAGATTTATAAAAGATGCAAGAATTGAGAAAAATTTAGAGTTGAAAGTGGGTGCTACTGTTCTTTTTACAAGGAACTCTTGGAACTATTTTAATGGTGAGAGAGGTGTGGTGGTAAATATGGATATAAACTATATTTATGTAAAAAAAAGTGATGAAAGGGTTATAAAATTAGAGGTGGTAGAGCAGAGTAAAACTCTGTGGAAAGAGAAAAATATAGATGGTAAAAAAGAGATGGTGGAGGAGGCTATTTTTAGTGTCTATCAGTTTCCTATAAAATTAGCTTATGGAATCACTATACATAAATCACAAGGTATGAGCATAGAGAATCTTATAATTCAAACCAATGAGATTTTTGCCCCATCACAATTTTATGTAGCACTATCAAGAAGTTCGAATCCTGCAAGACTGAATCTTATAGCACCATATAAGCAGTGGCATGAACTAGCTTATGTAAACTCTAAAGCCTTAGAGTTTTGTAAAGCAATTTGTGATTAGTTTGAATCGTTTTATAGTTTGTTTTTTTTGTCAAGAAACAATTATTTTTAAAAATATAATAAAAACAAAGGCTTAAATGTGATTTTAGATGATAAGTATCTAGTTAATAATGTAGAATAGGAAGTTATAGATAAGTTTGAAACAGAAGCCGAAAATGAGGTTAATGCTTTAAATGTTACAGATAGTTTTTTTATAGACAAAATGGTTAGGTGTTGCATCTATATGTCTTTAGCTTTTATATTATACGAGGAAGTAAAATGAGTATAATAATTAAAGGAACTAATGAAACTTTTAACTGGTTAGGTAAAATTAACAAACAAAAAGCTATACAAATTATTGCTAACGATTTAACTAATATTGAGATTGAAGAGTTTGATATTATTAAGGGTGAGGTTGAGGATAGTAGTAAGATTGTGGATGAAGTTTAGCTTCTCATTTTTGAGAAGCTAAAAGATAGAGGGGTAATTCCTCTAGTTAGGCTACTAAAATACCTTCAAGGGAAGTAATTGGTTTTAAACTCGCCATAATTTCTTTTGCTCTCTCTTTTGTAACTTCATATTTTTTTGGATTGGTTCTAATTTTAGATTTTTGTTCAGCTTCTTCATTTATCGCGTATAAGTCTAATTCTAGTCTCTTTTTATCATTCATTCTATCTCCTCTAAAGTAATAAATATGTTACTTTGTTTATCTGTTTTTAATTCTATCACTTTATAACTTACTCCACCTTGAATTAGTATTTCATCCTCACTTGTGAATTTACTGATTTTAGAAATATCCAATTCATTAGAAATTCTTTTTTCGTAGGTTACTATTATTGACTTCCTAGCTAAATTATCCACTTCTGCAAATTTCAAAGCTTCTGTTAAAGACTTTGATGATGAGCGAAATACAACATCAGGTATAAAAACAATTTCTGCTTTATATGCTGTAAAAACTTTATTAACATAATCATTGTATAACTCTTTATCTTTTGTTTTTTGAATATAAAAACTTTTCCCACGATACAAAGGTTCATTTTTAGAAAAATCACTATCATATTTACTGAACATATCTAAGATATTTTTTGAATCATCTTTATATTCATCTTCAGTAGAGGTGAGGTTAATAAAATCTTTTCTCACTACATCTCTTATTATTCCAGCATTCTTTGCTGATTTACTCCATAGTTCAATAGAACTAATTTCATCTTTTGTTATATTATTTCTACTAAAAACTTTCATATCAGAATTATACCCCAACAAATCCCCATACAAACCTATCTTATACT
>Ga0256837_1002242_pt1 | contig 12219 bp, 14 predicted proteins | sample 4562384metaG_FD_185976 | JGI IMG/M metagenome (GOLD analysis project Ga0256837, IMG submission 185976) | Hydrothermal vent microbial communities from Guaymas Basin, Mexico - 4561-384 | ecosystem: Environmental > Aquatic > Marine > Hydrothermal vents | place: Mexico: Guaymas Basin | collected... | reverse complement strand
TAAAAAATTAAAAAGAAAAGAACAAATTATGCAAGGGGCTTTAGAGCTTTTTGCATCACAAGGTTTTTATAATACAACTATTCCTGATATTGCTAAAGCTCTTAAGATGAGTGTTGGAAATATGTATAACTATTTTAAATCAAAAGATATACTAGCAAAAGAGATAATAAGTTTTATATCAAAATTTGATTTAATGAAAAATTTGGGTGCGTAAATCAGCATTTCTAAGAAATTATTTTTTATAATTCACCAAAAAATCATCCACTATTTTTAGCTTCAAATTTTTAGTAAAACCATTATGTATTTTAAGTAATTTCTTCATTGGAGAAAATACTCCACCATCTAGTGCATTTGTGGTATTGTGAAACTTGTCATTGGAATTATTCATTAACACCCCTTAATCAGTGTATAAATTTAATAAATTATACACTCAAGTTTCTTATTATACACTTTTATATACACTCTAAAATGTAAAAAAGTGGTTTAAAATGGTTCAAAATAATTTTTAAGAGATTTTGTGTATTAAGTTAAAAAGAGTTGTAAACCCTTATTTTAAAGGGTTTTTAGTGATTTTATCCATATAATTATTTAACATAAAATCCTCAAACTGATTATTTGAAGAATATTCATATCCAAATATCTCTTTCCATAATGTATGGTCTTCCATACAAAGGTAAAAGTAAACTTTACTATGCCATGATTTGAAACTATCATAACAGTGTTTAAACATCTCTTTTTTTACTTCTAAACTGTATGATTGCTTACCATTTATATTTTCGAAAGGCATTTGAAGAATTTTTGTTTTCATCTCTCGTTCTCTTAACTGTTTTATAACAGGTTTTATAAAAGTTAAAGTTCCCATCGATATAAGTACAACTTCAGAGGGCTTAAATGTAGATTGCAAAGTATCATAAATCATTTTATAGTCTTCTAAATAATTTTTATACTGAACAATAGGATGAAAATGAAATCCTACAAGAATACCTTTGTCAGATAAACTTCTAGCTGCAGATATTCTTTCATCTAAAGTAGCTGTCAGATGCTCTTCATTTTTTATAATAGTTGGAGTATTTAAACTCCATGTTACTATAATATTTTTAGGAACACTATTTTCAATAAAATATTTTATATTATTAGATTTTGTTTTAAATTCAAGTATAACTTTTGGATACTTAATAGCAAATTTAAATAGTGCATCAAGTATACCATCTTTATTTCCCCACATAAGTGAGTCACTACTTTGACCAGTTCCTATATGATAAACTTTATTTGGATCTAATTCTAAATTTTTAAGTTTTTCTTTGAAATCTTTATCGATACCTATTTTATTTTGATTGTAAAAAGATTGAATAGAGCAATAACTACAATCAAATCCACAAGATTCTACTGCATCTAGTGTTAAAAGATTACAACATCTTGTTCCCTCTGATGCTACAGGACAAGTACCTAGTCCTATACTATCTTTTGATATATCCTGAAAACTGTATTTTCGAACATTATATTTAATATCATCAAAATTTTTATAGTCATTTGGTTGTTTTTTTAGTTTTTCATGAATACTTACATAATATTCAAAAATCTTTTTTGAAAGTTGTTTATTTTTGTATTTTTCTAAATAAGCACTAGGAAATATCTCCTCAAAAGATTTTTCATTCCACATTAAAAAATCTTTTTTGATATTTTTTAATATAGTCTTTTGAGAAAATGTAAAATTGTATTTATCTATAATCATTATTCTTCAAGTTGTTTAATAGCTTTTTTCATAAGTTCAATATGATAATTTTCTTGATACATTACAAAAGTTAAAAAGCTTGAAATCTCTTCATCATCTATAGCTTCAGCTAGTGCAGCACACTCTTCTTTCGCTTTTATCTCTTCATCTATTCCATCTATTAAAAATTGTTTTATATCTTTGTTTTGATATAAAGTTGGCATAACAGTTCTTGGAATTGCAAGAACACCCATCTTTGCCATCATCTCACCAAAGCTTTTTAGATGAAACTGTGATTCATCTATCATATCTTGATAAATATTGTATTGAAGTATATCTGTAGTATAATTTTGAAAGTATCCATATAGTGATATTAGTTCATACTCTTTGTAACTCTCTTCAAATAAAAATAGTGTTAATGCATCACGACTTAAATCATCAAGATTCTTATTTTCATATTCTCTTTTTCTATTATATGCAGTTATATCTGCATCATTTTCTTTATTTTCTAAAAGTAATTCAATTGCAGTGATAAAATAAAATTCATCAGATAATATTCTTGCAAATAGTGGATCTTCTGGATTGTACTCTTTCATACAAAGTTTGATTTCACTTATTATATATTCAAAAACTTCAAAGTTATTATTTTTTGGCATATCAATGGCATATTTTTCATAGTTGTAAGATATATTTTGTTCTTTTAAATTATTTGATAGCCACTTCATATGTCTAAATTCAATATTTGCGAAATTGTAAAGTTGAGTTTTAATCTTCTCATTTTTTATAGAAAATGATGCAAAAAGTACTTTTAACCATAACTCATGTTTTGTTTGATATATTTTATTTAATTTCATCTTCGCTTACCCCTTCAAAATTTACACCTTCACATGACTCTTTTAAATCAATAGTAAACATCTCTTCATCTAGACCATTTATACGATTTTCTTTATTTATGATAGATGCTCTAAATGCTTGTAATACCATACCTGAACAAGCTCTTTGTTTTTTTGATGCTTCTAGTAGTTTTTCATCCATAAGTATTAAAGCTTTTACAGCATTGTCAAGAGTATCTCCTTTGACCATCTCTGTAAAAAGTGAACCAGCTACAACAGTATCTTGACAAGCATTACAACCAAATGTAATATCTTCAAGTATATCACCATTTAGTTTTATATAAACCATAGCAAATTCACCAGTTTTTTTATCTGCTCCCATACCTAGACCATCATTATTTTCCATCACTCCATAATTTTTTGGATTCATCATATGTTCTAAAACTTCTGCTGATATTTGAGCTACAGTACCATCTTGTTCTAACTTTTCTTGATTTTCTTTTGTTTTATTATTCATAATATGAGTTTATCTAATTTTTATTAAAAATAGGTAATCTTTAATATTTAATTGTCACACTACTGTATGGATTATATAGTACATTTGCTCTATTTTGAATCTTTACATTTCTTCTTTGTGTAAAATCAACAGTGTAAACTCCAGGACTTGATGTAGAAAATTTAGCACATATTTTAGCTGCTTCATCTATAATATGTTCAGGAATAGTTTTTTTCGTATTGGAAACTATTACATGAGAAGAAACTTGACCTTGAAGATGAAACCAAAAATCACTTGCTCTACTATTTTCTAGAAGATAAATATTTTCTCTCTCATCTCGACCTAACATTATCTTATATCCATCTATAAAAAAACTTTGATACGGTTGAGCTTTTTTGGTTTTTTTTTGGTTTTTATCTTTTTTTGGTATATAAAATTCTACTTCATCACTAGTTTTACAGTTTTTTATAGTGTTTATTAATCTATTAAAAAATTCTAATTTTTGGGTAAGATTTAGTTGCTCAATATATTGGTTTTTAATCTTTTGCTTAGTTTTTTTTGAATTTTTAAATAACTCATTTGATTTTTTTATATTAATCTCTTTTTCATAGCCATTATATTTATATAACTCACTTAGTATTAAAGTAGCTTGAGTATTAAAATCTACTGCTTTTTTTTCTAGTGTATCTATATCATCAAGAGAATTTAATATTGATTGAATCTTTTTTATATTTTTACTAATTTGTGTGATCTTTTGTTTTTTTAAATTTTCTAACTCTTTTGATTGTTTATTATTGTAAATATCTAATAAAAACTTATCTATATCTTCTATTATTTTTTCTTCATATATATATGATGGTTTTTCTAATGCTTGTAACTTTATACCAACTTTTACAATTCGAACAGATGACCATTCATCTATATGTCTTAAAGCTTCTAAAATTATATTATTTTCATCAAGAATTATAATATTTGTATTTTTACCAGTAAATTCTAATTGAAGTGTAGTAGTTTGTGTTTTATATGATGACTTACTTTGAACAATTATTTGTATAATTTTATCGTTATTAAGAAGCTTTATATTTGATATCTTACTATTCGTAAATCTTTTTTTTAATATTACATCAAAAGGTGCATTAAAATCTTTTTTTATATTATCATTTGTCTCTTTTTTAAAAATACTATCACTTCCTCTAGAAAGATCAAAGTAGTATATATTTTTATCATTAAATTCAATTTTAATAGTATTATTGTTTATTCTTTTAATATATTTTATATTATTGTACTTATTTAAGTATTGTGATAGTTGTTTTAAAATGTAATGTTTCATAAAATATTATAACATAATTTGATTTTTTTATTAATCTTTTATTATAATATGATATACTTTCTTTGAAATATTTAATACTAGAGGGGAAATTAATGAGTAAATTATTAAAATTAGCATTAACTGCAGCAGTAGCATGTAGTTTAACAGCAACGGTTGCATCTGCAGATGTTACAAAAGGTCAAAAACTTTTTTCTAAAAAATTAAAAAGTGCATGTGGATTTACAGGTGCAAAAATGGCTGGAAAACATTCACAAGATGAGTGGGAATCTATTAAAGATGATGGTAAATTAGTTGATGAAATTAAAACTATATGTCCAAAAGCTTCTGAAAAAGCTTTAAAAGAAAAGTTTATACCACATTACTATGACTTTTTCTATGAGTATGCAAATGATTCAGGAAATGTTCCTTCTTGTTAATTTGAAAGTTTAGAATAAAAAAAGGGCTAGGAAAACTCCTAGCCTTTTTTTATAAATTGACTATATATTAATATTATGTATAAGTAAATTTAATGTAATTTTAACAAAGTTATAAGTGTAATAGAAATAAAATGAATCAAAGAAAAAAGGAGATAAAATGAAAAAGGGAATTATTGCTCTTTCTGTAGCAGCAGCATTAGCAACAACAAGTTTTGCAGATGCAGATATGCAGTTACAATTAGATCTATTAAAGAAACAAATAGCAGCACTTGAAGCGGCTATGAATGCAAATACAAAATCTATAAAAAAAGTTACTAAAAAGACGAAAAAACTTGGTAAAAAAGTTAATAAAGTAAAAGCACATGATGCAGGTGATAATATCAAATGGGATATAGATTTTAGAACATCAGTTGATAAAATCAATTATACGCATGCAAGTGGTGCAAAAAGTTCAAATAGTGGACTATTAACAAATAGACTTCTCCTTGGTATGAAATACAAAGCTGATGAGAGAGTGAGCTTTTATGGAACTTTAGGTTATAACAAAGCTTATGGTGATACTGCAAATCATTCACAGTCAAATACAAATCCAGGTTATGCAAATTTTGATTGGGTAACAAATGAAAATGCAACAGATAATACTTTAAAAGTTAAAGAAGCATATTGGTTATACATGAATGATACATTCTTAGGTACAGATGTAGCATGGACAGCATCGATTGGAAGAAGACCATCTACAGGTGGACTTGGTATTAACTATAGAGAAGGTGATAAAAGAAAATCAGCTTTAGCTCATACTGTAAATGTAGAGTTTGATGGTGCTAGTTTTAAATGGAATCTTGATAAAGTTACTCCACTAGAAGGAAGTTGGTTTAAACTTTGTATGGGAAGAGGTTTAACAAATGCAAAACAAAGATTTCAAAATGATGGTGCTGATTATTCTGAAGATGAAACATTACATGCAAATTCGGATATGTTAGGTTTTATTTTTGTTCCGTATGATGATGGTCAATATTCATTTCATACAAACTATGCAATGGCAAATCATATGATTGGATTTGATAATACAGAATTAGCAAAAAGTAATCCTGCTAGTCCAACTTATGTAGCTAATTATCAGCCAACTTTTCAAGATGTTGGGGATTTAGAACTTATGACAGCAATGGTTAAAGTTGATGGTATAGGAAATGAAATAAATGATTTTCTTGATGATACAACATTTTTTGCAAGTTATGCATTATCAAAAACAACACCAAATGCAGAGAATGCAAATGATGGTGGTATGCTTGGTAGTTCCCAAAGTCAAACTGGAAGTTCAGTATGGTTAGGACTTCAAATGCCGTGTTTACTAACGGATGATGGAAGAATGGGTATAGAATGGAATAAAGGTAGTAAATACTGGAGAAGTATGACATATGGTGAAGATACAATGGCAGGAAGTAAAATCGCAACACGTGGAACAGCACTAGAAATTTATTGGTTAAAACCACTTACAAAAGCACTTTCTATGAGTCTTAGATATACTGATATAAACTATGATTATACAGGAAGTAATGCTTTCTTTGGTGCAGATGGAACACCTATGACAATGGCACAAGCAATTGCAAATGGGCAAGATCCAGTTGAAAGTGCTACAGATCTAAGAGTAGCAATGAGATATAAATTTTAATACTATTTAAAACTAATTTAAAAAACCTTACAGAGATGTAAGGTTTTTTGTTTTTAGGTATAAAAAAGGGAATAAAGATGAAAAAAAGTATTTTTATAATTTTAATAAGTATTACATATCTATTTTCAAATAGTTTTAATGTAGTTGATAAAGTTTATAAATTCTCACTTCCTAATCAATTTGATAGAATTATAGATATTGATAAATCTATTGAAATATTTATCGTATCATTTGAAAAAGGTACTTCAAGTATTATAAATAATTATTTAGAATCAAAAGAAGATGAATTTTTAGAAAAAAATCATGCAGTATACATTGCAAATATATCTAAAATGCCAACATTTGTAACAAAATGGTTTGCAATACCTAAAATGAAATCATATAAATATAATATATTGTTGATATATAGTGGAATTGATAAAAGATTTTTACATAAAGATGGTAATTTTACGATTTATAAATTAAAAAATGGTGTGATAAAAAGTGTATATTATATCGACTCTAAGACTAAACTAGATAACATTTTTAATATTAAATAAGATAATAATATATTTGCTTTAGTAAAAATAAAGGTTAAATACTATATACTCGCAGTCCATTTACTTCAGCAAGAAAGAAGTTTTTATAAAATTTAAAACTATTTTTTATAAAGAGTTGGCTACAAAGCATAGATTTTGAGCCTGTCGTATTGGAAAAACAAACAAAAAGGACATTTTTATGAAAGTAAGAGCTTCAGTTAAAAAAATGTGTGACAAATGTAAAATTGTCAAAAGAAAAGGTGTTACAAGAGTAATCTGTGAGATCAAAAAACACAAACAAAGACAAGGATAAGCCATGGCAAGAATTGCTGGTACAGACTTACCAAACAAGAAAAGAATGGAGTATGCTTTAACTTATATCTTCGGTATAGGTTTACATACATCAAGATTAATTTTAGATGCAACTGGAATTTCATATGATAAAAGAGCGCACGAACTTACAGAAGATGAAGTAGCTGCAATCAGAAATGAGATCCAATCTAATTATATGGTTGAGGGTGACCTTAGAAAAAAAGTTGCTATGGATATTAAAGCTTTAATGGCTTTAGGATCTTATAGAGGTATAAGACACAGAAGAGGTTTACCATGTAGAGGGCAAAAGACTAAAACTAATGCTCGTACTAGAAAAGGTAAAAAGAAAACTGTTGGCGCAGCGGCTAAATAAGGATAACTGATGGCAAAAAGAAAAGTAACTAGAAAAAAAGTTGTAAAAAAGAATATTGCTGACGGTATCGTTCATATTGCAGCTACATTTAACAACACAATGGTAACAGTAACTGATAACGCAGGAAATGCAATTTCTTGGTCAAGTGCTGGAAACTTAGGATTTAGAGGTAGTAAAAAATCTACACCTTTTGCTGCAACTGCTGCAGTTGAAGATGCTATGAAAAAAGCTATGGAACATGGTATCAAAAATGTTGGTATCAAAGTTCAAGGACCAGGTTCTGGTAGAGACACAGCTGTTAAAGCAATTGGTGCACTTGAAGGTATCAATGTAAGATGGTTCAAAGATGTTACTCCATTACCACATAATGGTTGTAGACCACCAAAACGAAGAAGAGTATAAGGATAAGGCATGGCAAGATATAGAGGACCAGTTGAAAAACTAGAAAGAAGACTTAATGCTGACCTTGGACTTAAAGGTGAAAGAAGACTAAACGGTAAATCTGCTTTAGAAAAAAGACCTTTTGCTCCTGGACAACATGGACAAAGAAGAAGTAAACTATCAGAGTATGGTATGCAACTTCAAGAGAAACAAAAAGCGAAAATTATTTACGGTGTATCTGAAAAACAATTTAGAAAATACTTTAAAGAAGCTGCAAGAATTGAAGGTAATACAGGTGCTAACTTAATTACTTTAATTGAACAAAGATTAGATAATGTTGTTTATAGAATGGGATTTGCTACAACAAGAGCAAATGCAAGACAATTTGTAACACATGGTCACATCTTAGTAGATGGTAAAAAAGTTGATATCCCTTCTTTTATGGTTAAAGTAGGTCAAAAAATTGAAGTTAAAGAGAAATCTAAAACTAATAGTCAAATCGTTAGATCTTTAGAGTTAACAAATCAAACAGGAATGGTTGAATGGGTTAATGTTGATAAAGATAAAGTATTTGGAATTTTTACAAGACTACCAAATAGAGACGAAGTGGTTATACCTGTTGAAGAAAGACTAATAGTAGAGTTATATTCTAAATAATAATTGATATAATAAAGGAAAATATATGAAAAAATTTGTAGATGCTCCATTTTTGCCAACTGAGGTAGAGATAGAACAAATTACTGAAAATAGTGCTAAGATTAGTGCTTTTCCTTTTGAAAGTGGATATGCTATTACACTAGCACATCCATTAAGAAGACTTTTAATGAGTAGTTCTGTTGGTTATGCACCTATTGCTGTAAAAGTAGAAGGTGCTCAACATGAATTTGATTCAATTAGAGGTATGCTTGAAGATATCGCTATTTTTATTATAAATCTTAAAGAATTAAGATTTAAAATAAAAGGTGATGAGGAACAAATTCAAATTGATTACTCTTTTAGCAATGCTAGAGAGATCAAAGGTTGTGATTTAGAAAATGACGACATCGAAGTTATTAATGGTGAACACCACTTAGCAACTATTAACAGTGATTGTACATTAAGTTTTTCAATTATTGTTCAAAAAGGTATTGGATATGTGCCTAGTGAAGATCTAAGAGATATGATCCCAGCTGACTTTATCCCAGTAGATGCATTTTTTACACCAGTAAAAAAAGTAACTTATGATATCGAAAAAATATTAGTAGAAGATAATCCTAACTATGAAAAAGCTGTTTTTACAGTTGACACAGATGGACAGATTTCTCCTATAGATGCATTTAAAGAAGCTATTACAACTATGTATTCTCAAATGTCAGTATTTAATAAAGTATTTGATCTTTCAGAAGTTAAAATGGTTGAAGTTAGTAACAATCAAAGTACAGTTGATTTAAAAGATTTAATTGTAAAAATAGAAGATTTAAACTTAAGTGCAAGAAGTTTTAATTCGCTTGATAGAGCTGGAATAAAATTTGTTGGAAATTTAGCACTTATGAGTAAAGTTGAAGTTGAAAGTATTAAAAATCTTGGAAAAAAATCTTTAGAAGAGATTTCTGATAAATTCACAGAAATTGGTTTTCCAATTAGTGGATCTTTAGATGAAGATACAGCTTCAGCTTTAAGAAAAAAATTAGAGCAATTAAAAGCTTAATAAAGAAAGGGACGAATAATGAGACATAAGCATGGATATAGAAAGCTTAGTAGAACATCTTCTCATAGAAAAGCATTATTAGCTAATATGGCTATTTGTATAATTGAAAGAGAAAAGATTGAAACTACTTTGCCAAAAGCAAAAGAGTTAAAAAGATACGTTGAGAAATTAGTAACAAAAGCTAGAGTTGGTGATGCCAATTCTCATAAAGCTGTTTTTGCTCAACTACAAAGTAAAACTGCAACTAATAAATTAGTTACAGAAATTGCACCTAAATACGCTGAGAGAAATGGTGGATATACATCTATTATTAAAACTAGAATCAGACGTGGTGATGCTACACAAATGGCTTATATTTCATTTGTATAGTTAAAAAACTTTATATATAAAAAGGGGAAGTAGATTTAAATCTACTTCCCCTTTTTTATTTTACTAACTACTAATATTTGATATAATCTTTAAAAATATAATTATAAAGAAAAACTATGTCAACAAATGAAACTCCACAATTTACACATCTTCATCTTCATACAGAGTATTCTATGCTCGATGGGGCCAATAAAATAAAAGCATTAGCAAAGAAAGTTAAAGAGCTTGGTATGACATCGGTTGCTATGACTGATCATGGTAATATGTTTGGAACTATTGATTTCTATAATACAATGAATAAAGAGGGTATAAAACCTATTATTGGTATGGAGGCATATTTACATAATCAAGAAGAGATAGGTGATAAGTCAACAAAACAAAGATTTCATTTATGTTTATATGCTAAAAATGATATAGGATATAAAAATCTTATGTTTTTAAGTAGTCAAGCATATATGCATGGATTTTATTATTATCCACGTATAAATAAAAAACTATTAAAAGAAAATTGTGAAGGTTTGATCTGTTCAGCAGCTTGTTTACAAGGTGAGATAAATTGGCATCTAAATTTAAATAATCCAAGAAATGTAAAGAATGGTGCAAAAGGATATGATGAGGCTAAAAAAATAGCATTAGAGTATCAAGATATATTTGGAGATGATTTTTATCTTGAAATAATGCGACATGGTATTGTTGATCAACACTATATAGATAAACAAATTATACAGATATCTATAGAAACAGGTATAAAAATAGTAGCAACTAATGATACACATTATACAAATCCAAAAGATGCAGAAGCCCATGAAGCATTTATGTGTATAGCTATGAATAAACTTTATGATGATCCAAATAGACTTAGACATAGTGTTCATGAGTTTTATGTAAAATCACCACAAGAGATAGCAAGACTTTATGCAGATATACCAGAAGCAATTCATAATACTCAAGAGATAGCAAATAAATGTAATTTAGAGATAAAACTAGGGGATCCAACTCCTCCAAATTTTAAATTTACTAGAGAAAAATCAGTAATAAATAATCTTGTATTACCAGAACCTGAAGAAGAATATTCTTTAGAAAATGATAAAATACTTTTTATAGATGAGTGTAAAAGGGGTCTAGAAAAAAGACTTGAAATTATAGATAAATCTAAACACCAAGAGTATAGAGATAGATTACAAGTTGAGATGGATATTATTAATAATATGAAATTCCCTGGTTATATGTTAATTGTTTGGGATTTTGTTATTTTTGGAAAAGAACAAAAAATCCCAGTTGGACCAGGTAGGGGTTCAGCCGCTGGAAGTTTAGTTGCTTTTTCGTTAGCTATTACAGATATTGATCCCATGCCTTATGGATTGCTTTTTGAGAGATTTTTAAATCCTGAGCGTATATCAATGCCAGATATTGATATGGATTTTTGCCAAGCTAGACGGCAAGAGGTTATAGATTATGTTGTTGAAAAATATGGAAGAGCTAATGTTGCTCAAATTATTACATTTGGTAAGTTATTGGCAAAAGGAGTTATCCGAGATGTAGCACGTGTTTTAGATATGCCATATTCTCAAGCTGATGCAATGGCAAAACTTATTCCTGATGAGTTAGGTATAAATTTAGCTGATTCATGGGAGAAAGAACCAAAGATAAAAGAGCTTTGCGATATGGATCCCAAGGCTGCAAGAGTTTGGGAGTATTCATTAGCCTTAGAAGGGCTAAATCGAAATGCAGGAACACATGCAGCAGGTGTTGTTATCTCAAATGAATCGTTATGGAAAAAAACACCACTATTTAAACCATCAGGATTAGATACATTAGCTACGCAATATAATGGTAAATATGTAGAAGATGTAGATTTAATTAAGTTTGACTTCTTAGGATTAAAAACACTTACTGTAATTGAAGGAGCATTACAACTAATAGAAAAAAGACATAATGTAAGAATAGATTTTACAACAAAAGATGTGAATGAAAAAGATGTTTATGATTTAATTTGTACTGGAAATACAATAGGACTTTTTCAGATAGAGTCAACAGGTATGCAAGATCTTTGTAGAAGACTAAAGCCATCAAACTTTGAGGATATTATTGCTGTACTAGCGTTATATAGACCAGGTCCAATGG